>VFQU01000139.1_pt1 | contig 91423 bp, 89 predicted proteins | sample 3512311 | NCBI WGS metagenome assembly VFQU01 (sample SAMN10412377, study PRJNA504923) | tailings metagenome | isolation source: Relicate 3 Philex TSF3 active mining site | place: Philippines: Tuba, Benguet | collected 2017-08-29
ATTGTTATAGATACAAAACCAAAACCCCACTCAAACGAGTGGGGTTTTGGTTTATATCGAATAATTTTTCCAACTATGATTATAATCATAAAAACAGCAAGTATTTGCTGCGAACTTTGTAATAGTAAAATTTAATACTATTCAATTATGAAAAAATCATTGTTATTCCTTTTATCAGCAGTGCTCCTTACAGCCTGTGGTAAAAAAGAAAAAGAAGCCGAGGAATATACTCCCGGAGCTTCAGCAGAACAAACCACTACAACAGCCGATCCTTCAACATATGACCCAAAAAGAGGAGAAGGAAAATTTGACAAAGTAGAATTAGCTGCAGTGTTAGATCAAGCTATGGCGACCAAAGGAGAAGAAGTTTCGGGGGTAAAATGTACTTCTTGTCATAAACTTACTGATGAAAAATTAGTAGGTCCGGGATGGAAAGGCGTGACAGAAAGAAGAAAACCAGAATGGATCATGAACTTTATCACTAATCCTGACCCGATGATTGACAAAGATCCCGAAGTTCAGGCGCAATTAGAAATTTGTCTGGTTCGCATGCCAAATCAAGGACTTAGTGATGACGATGCACGAAACATTCTAGAATATATGCGTAAAAACGACGGTGTAAAATAAACCAAAAACAGAGATTGGTTAACCCGTGAAAGTGCTGACCAATCTTATTTAAAATCAATAATATGAAAAATAAGTTTGTAAAAGCAATTTTTGCTATTGTCCTTGGAAGTGCTTTGTTTACTTCCTGTAAGCCAAAAAATTCCGGTGATGCCGTGAGTGGTGATGCTGCTCAAAAAGCATACGTTGCTCCAGGAAAATATGATGAGTTCTATAATTTCGTATCAGGAGGTTTCAGCGGACAGTTAAGTGTATATGGTCTTCCGAGTGGAAGATTGTTTAGGGTAATTCCTGTTTTTTCTGTTGATCCAGAAAAAGGTTGGGGTTATAGTGAAGAAACAAAACCAATGTTAAATACCTCTAACGGTTTTGTTCCTTGGGATGATTTACATCATACTGAAATGTCGCAGACCAATGGTGAAGTTGACGGACGTTGGGTTTTTGGTAATGCTAATAATACACCACGTATTGCACGTATCGATTTAAAGACCTTTAAAACTGCCGAAATTATTGAACTCCCAAATAGTGGCGGAAATCACTCTTCTCCGTTTATTACTGAAAACACAGAATATGTAGTAGCTGGAACTCGTTTTAGTGTACCGGCAGATTACTCAAATGGTGACGTTCCTATTAATACATATAAAGAAAATTTTAAAGGTCATATCAGTTTTGTGAAAGTAGGAAAAGAAGGTGAAATGGATTTAGCTTTCCAAATTGTAACTCCCGGAGTGAATTTTGATCTTTCTCATGCAGGAAAAGGTAAATCTCATGGTTGGTTCTTCTTTTCGTGTTATAATACAGAGCAAGCTAACACTTTATTAGAAGTAAATGCTTCACAACGTGATAAAGACTTTATTATGGCTGTAAACTGGAAGAAAGCTGAAGAATATATCAAAGCCGGAAAAGGTAAAAAACAGTCGGTAAAATATGCCCATAACAAATGGAACGAAAAAACACATACAGCAACTTCTGAAATCAAAACAGAAGTATTAGTATTGGATTCTGCTGAATTAAAAGATATATGCTACATGATTCCTTGTCCGAAATCACCACACGGATGTGACGTGGATCCAACAGGAGAATATATCGTTGGTTCAGGAAAACTGGCTGCTTTGATTCCTGTATTTAGTTTCGACAAATTAATGGGTGCAATCAAAAACAAACAATTTGAAGGTGATTATAGCGGAATTCCAGTTGTAAAATATGAAGCGGCTTTACACGGAGAAGTTCAAAAACCAGGATTAGGTCCTTTACATACTGAGTTTGATGGTAAAGGAAATGCTTATACAACATTCTTCGTATCTTCTGAAGTAGTAAAATGGGATATTAAAACACTGAAAGTATTGGACAGAGTTCCGACCTATTATTCAGTTGGACACCTTTGTATTCCTGGTGGTGACAGTAAAAAACCATTTGGAAAATATTTAATTGCTTATAATAAAATTACCAAAGACCGTTATCTGCCAACCGGACCGGAATTGGCACAATCGGCTCAGATATTTGACATTAGCGGTGATAAAATGCAGTTAATACTCGATTTTCCAACAATTGGAGAACCGCATTACGCACAAGCTGCACCAGCCGATTTAATTCGAAATAATGGTCAGTTAAAATTCTATAAAATTGCAGATAACAATCATCCATTTGTGACTAAAGGTGAAAAAGAAGCCAAAGTAGTTCGTGAAGGAAATAAAGTCCATGTCTATATGACTTCCATCCGTTCTCACTTTGCTCCGGATAATATTGAAGGAATAAAAGTAGGCGACGAAGTATATTTTCATGTTACCAATTTGGAACAAGATTGGGATGTACCTCACGGATTTGCCATCAAAGGTGCCGATAATGGAGAATTGTTGATTATGCCTGGTGAAACCACTACCTTGAAATGGCTTCCGAAAAAAGCAGGAATGTATCCAATGTATTGTACCGATTTCTGTAGTGCATTGCATCAGGAAATGCAAGGTTATGTGAGAGTTTCTCCTGCCGGAAGTTCCGTTCCGCTCACTTGGAGTGTTGGAACGAATCTTCCAAAAGCTACCAAATAAAATTAACCAAAGGGAACAGATTTTATTTGTTCCCTTTTTTTCTCAAATCAAATGAAAAATGTAAAAATATCCGGTTTGTCCAAAGTATTATTGCTCATAACAGCAGTGCTTTTTGCTGGTTCTTTATTTGTTCCTATGTGGCAAATTCAACTCGAAGCACCGCAATATCCAGAAGGACTTGTCCTTAGACTACATGCCAATAAAATTGGTGGTGACGTGGAAATCATCAATGGATTAAATCATTATATAGGCATGGCAACTTTACATACCGAAAACTTCTTTGAGTTTACTATTTTGCCTTATATCATTGGCGGATTTGTTTTGATTTCCATTTTGTTAGTCTTTATTGCCAAACGAAAAGCCGTGCTTTCCTTTCTGTTCTTATATGTTGCATTTGTCATTTTGGCTGCTATAGATTTTTATCGATGGAACTATGAATACGGACATAATCTTGATCCAAATGCTGCGATTAAAGTTCCGGGAATGGCTTACCAACCACCACTTATTGGTTACAAACAATTACTGAATTTTGGTGCCTACTCTATTCCTGATACTGGTGGATGGATGTTGACTGTTGCGGGAATATTGATATTTTTAGTAGTACTTAAAGAATATAAGCTCAATAAAAAACAAACAGTATGAAAACTTTATTTTTATCTCTGATTACTATCGCTACATTGATTTCGTGTGGTTCAAAAGAACCTATTCCAATTAAGTTAAATGTAGATGCATGTGAATTCTGTAAAATGACTATTTCCAATGGAAAATTTGGAGCCGAACTGATTACTAAAAAAGGACGTCACTATAAATTTGATGATGTAGCTTGTATGGTTCAATTTGCAAAATCCAGTACCGTTGTTCCTTATGAAGCATTCTATGTAAATGATTACTTGAAAGATAATCTACTTATTCCGGCTGAGACAGCTCATTTTATCAAAGGCGAAAAAATTAATTCTCCAATGCGAGGCAATTTCGCTGCTTTCAGTTCGGTTAAAGAACAAACAATATTTGGAAAAAAACTCGAGGCTCAAACTATGGCTTGGTCTGAAGTTTATGATGCTTATAAATGAAAAAACTAATTTACATAGTATTCCTTTTTTGCTTGATTAGTAATGCGAAAACGATTACTGTAGGCAAATCATATCCTATAAAAACCATAAAGCAGGCTATTACTTTGGCTAACGATGGTGATATCATCATCGTTACCCAAGGTGTTTATAAAGAAGGAAATATTATCATCAATAAAAAAATTAAATTTTTAGGCAAAAACTTTCCGGTTATCGATGGTCAAAATAAAGCCGAAGTACTTTCTGTTGCTGCTGACAGCGTTGTGATAAAAGGATTTAAAATTATTAATTCTGGTCATGCTGCGCTTGATGATCCATGCGGAATTAAAGTATATGATCGGGATTTTGTAGTAATTGAAAACAATATACTCGACAATAATTTCTTTGGGATTTATCTTCAAAACAGTAAAAATACAGTTGTAAAAAACAACACAATCAAAGCTTATGGCAAACAGGAGCAACTTATCGGTAACGGAATTCATTGTTGGAAAAGTGATAATCTGCAAATCATTGGCAACAAAATTTCAGGACATCGCGACGGAATTTATTTCGAATTTGTAACCCAATCGGTCATTTGGCGCAATATTGCCAATTATAACATTCGTTACGGATTACATTTTATGTTTTCCAATGACGATTCCTATATTACCAATGTTTTTAAAGGAAACGGAGCCGGAGTTGCCGTAATGTTTACCAAAAACGTAAAAATGTTCAATAATTATTTTGAGGAAAACTGGGGCGATTCGGCTTATGGTTTATTACTCAAAGAAATCTCAGACAGCTATATTTTTAACAACCGTTTTGCCCGAAATACTTCCGGAATTTACATGGAAGGAACATCGAGAATTAAAGTCGAAAAAAATGTTTTTGAAGCCAATGGCTGGGGAATGAAAATTCAGGCAAGTTGTATGGAAAATGAAATTGTAAATAATAATTTTCTCGGAAATACTTTTGACATCAGCACCAACGGAAGTTTGGTTCTCAATACATTCGACAGTAATTATTGGGACAAATATGAAGGTTATGATTTAGACAAAAACGGTGTTGGCGATGTACCTTATCATCCGCTAAGTTTATTTGGAGTTTTAACCGAAAATAATCCGTCTGCGATGATATTATTCCGCAGTTTTATGATTACGCTTTTAGATAAATCTGAAAAAGTTTTGCCCAGCATAACGCCTGATAATTTTATCGATAACAAACCTTTAATGAAAAAATTGCCGTTATGATAAAAATAGAAAACATCAATAAGAAATTCGGAAAGTTATCAGTTTTAAACGGGATTAATCTTTCATTTGAAAAAGGACAATGTATTGCTTTAATTGGTCCGAATGGCTGTGGAAAAACCACACTAATTAAATCCATTCTAGGTATGGTAATTCCCGATAATGGATTAATTGAATTTAACGGAAAATCCATTATCGGCGATTATTTGTACCGTGAACGAATTGGTTATATGCCACAAATAGGTCGTTATCCTGATAATATGACTATCGGACAGATTATTGAGATGATTAAACAGGTTAGAAATACTTCGGTTCAGTTAGATGAAGATTTAATTCACGCTTTTGAACTCGAAAAAATGTTCGACAAACAAATGCGTACTCTTTCTGGCGGAACTACACAAAAAGTAAGTGCGGTTTTGGCTTTTCTTTTCAATCCTGATGTGCTGATTTTAGACGAACCAACAGCAGGTTTGGACCCATTAGCTTCCGAAATTTTAAAAGAAAAAATCATTCTCGAAAAAGAAAAAGGCAAACTGATTTTGATTACATCACATTTGCTGAGCGAACTCGACGATTTAATTACCGAAATTATTTTCATGCAGGAAGGAAAAGTTCATTTCCATAAAAATATCGAAGTTATAAAAGAAGAAACCGGAGAAAAGAAAATTTCAAAAGCCATTGCCAGTATTTTAAAACAAAAACAACCTGTCATAAAAGAAGAAAAACCGGTCATCCGATTACGTTCAGTATAAAAACAGAAACTTACAATTATATCATGAACCGAATTATTAAAATCATATTACTCGATATACTGAAAAACAAAATCGTGCTGACTTATACTGTGATTTTGGCGGCACTTTCCTGGAGTTCATTTGCTTTGGAAGACAATACAGCAAAAGGTTTGCTCACTATTCTCAACGTAATTTTGTTTACCGTTCCGTTGGTTTCCGTATTATTTTCAACGATTTACCTTTATAATAGTTCCGAATTTATCGAACTTTTGTTGAGTCAACCTGTAAAACGACGAAAAATTTGGTCAAGTTTATTTCTCGGATTATCATTTTCTATGGTGTTTGCCTTTTTGATTGGAGCAGGAATTCCGTTATTGCTCAATTCGCCCGATAGCGTAGGATTTATGATGATAATCATTGGATCTTTAATCACTATAATTTTTGTGGCATTGGCATTTTTAAGTTCTATTTTAACACGTGATAAGGCCAAAGGAATAGGAATTTCCATCATGATTTGGCTATTTTTTGCTTTGCTTTTTGATGGCATTGTTTTGTTTCTTTTGTTCCAGTTGTCCGATTATCCAATAGAGAATTTTATGGTTGGATTGACGGCTTTAAGTCCAATAGATTTAGCCCGAATTCAAATATTGATGCATCTTGACATTTCAGCAATGATGGGTTATACCGGAGCGATTTTCAAAGACTTTTTTGGGACTTCATCAGGATTGGTGATTTCCTTTCTTTTACTTTGTTTATGGGTAATGGTTCCGTTTTTTATTTCAATGAAAAAATTCAACAAAAAAGATTTGTAACATGAAAACCGATATAAAAAATAGAAAAGACATCGAAATATTAGTGAATACTTTTTACGACAGAGTAAAAACTGATGATGTAATTGGTTATTTGTTCAATGATGTAGCCAAAGTAAATTGGGAAAGACATTTGCCTAAAATGTATGATTTTTGGGAAAACATTCTCTTTTTCACTGCCAATTATGAAGGAAATCCAATGGCAAGACATAAAGAATTACATCAAAAAAGTCCGATGAACCCAACACATTTTGGACATTGGAACAAATTATTTATCGAAACGGTTGACACACTTTTTGAGGGACAAAAAGCAGAAGAAATAAAAAATCGAGCGATGAATATTTCGGCAGCAATGATGTATAAAACGCTTAGTCAATGACGCATCATATCATTTTAATTTTTCATTTATTGGCGGCAACAATCTGGGTTGGCGGACATCTTTTTTTGTCTATCCGAATTTTGCCCGAAGCGTTAAAAAAGAAAGATGCTTCTGTCTTGAAAAATTTCAAAAGTAAATTTGAACCTATTGGAATGCCGGCATTACTGGTTTTACTTGTTACCGGAATTTTGATGGCATATCATTATGATGTAACGTTTACCAAATGGTTTTCGTTTTCAAATGGTATCGAAAAAATAATTTCTTTAAAACTGATTTTACTTTTTATTACAGCGATAATGGCGGCAAGTGCAGAAAAATTTATTTTCCCAAAACTCAAATCGGAACAAATGTTTCCCGCTGCATTTTTCATTATAACCGTTACAACAATTAGTGTTACGATGTTAATTTTAGGAAGTTTAGTTAGAATTGGAGGTTTATAGTTTTTCCTTCTTTGAAAAAACTTCCTTTGTTTTCATTTCTTTTTAATGAAAAAGCCACTATTGGAATACTTACTGTAATCATATTTTTCAGTTCCAAAAAATCTTTGGTCACTTTATATTCGTGTTCCATTTCCTGACATTCTTTTTTCCAAAGAAGTAATTGTTCTAATGTTTTTTTCAAATCGGTATCATTCCTAACTATTCCGACATTTTTTTGCATACAATTTTGTAAATCTTCTTTGAATTTAGCTATGATTTTTTTGTCCAATGATTTTCCTGAAGTAAAGTGATTAGGAATAGATTTTTCAACAGTTGTTCTTTTTGTATCGAATTTTTCTAAAAATTCAAAAATCTGATTGGCATAAACCAAAGCTTCTAGTAACGAATTAGATGCTAATCGATTGGCACCGTGCAATCCGGTTTGTGAACATTCGCCGCAGGCAAATAAATTTTCAACCGAAGTTTTTCCGTTTCTATCCACCGAAATCCCACCGCATAAATAATGCTGTGTTGGAATAACCGGAATCCAGTCTTTTGTAATATCAATTCCTGATAATAAACAGTTTTGATAAATCGTCGGAAAATGATTTTTAAATTCTAAAATATCCAAATGAGTACAATCGAGATAGACACATTTGTCTTTGGAATTCTTCAGCTCGGTTTCGATGCTTTTAGATACAATATCTCTTGATGCGAGTTCGCCTCTAACGTCGTAATCAAATAGAAACCGGCGACCTTTTTTAGTTTTTAAATGTGCACCAAAACCTCTTACGGCTTCTGAAATCAGAAATGTTGAAGTTGATTTTGGCATATACAAAGCCGTTGGATGAAACTGGATAAATTCCATTTCTTTAATGACTGCATTTGCCCGGATTGCCATAGCAATTCCGTCACCTGTAGCAATCAACGGATTAGTTGTTTGTTTATAAACCTGACCGATTCCACCGGTTGCCAAAATTGTAAAATGTGAATAAACAGGAATTACAATATCGTTTTTTCCATCTAAAATAAAAGCACCATAACAGCGATTGGATTCGGTAATCAAATCGATGGCAAAATGAAAATCAAGAATTTCAATGTTTTTCTTTTGATGAGCTTCGGCTAAAATGGCTCGCTCAATTTCGCGTCCAGTTTGGTCTTTGTGGTGCACGACACGATGATTGGAATGTCCGCCTTCTTTGGCTAAATCCAAATTTCCTTCCGCAGTAAGATCAAAATTGGTTCCCCAATCAATAAGTTCTTTCAATCGTTTTGGACCTTCTTTTACAACCATTTCGACCACTTCTCGATTGCATAATCCGTCGCCGCAAATCAAAGTGTCGTTGATATGTTTTTCAAAATCATCATCGATACCATCAATTACTACGGCAATTCCACCTTGTGCATATTTGGTATTTGATTCGTCTGCATTGGATTTAGTTATAATCAGTATTTTTTTGTCTGGAAATTGTTCAGCCAGTTTGATAGCAACAGTAAGTCCGGCAATTCCTGAACCTAATATGAGATAATCGGTTTCCATTTTCATTATTTTGATAATTCCAGCATTCGTTTAATAGGTACCAACGCTTTTTTTGCTATTTGTCTTGGTACAACAACTTCAGGAGTTTCATTTACCAAACAGTCATATACTTTTTGAAGTGTGTTAAGTTTCATATAACCACATTCACTGCAAGCACAAGTGTTATTTTCAAATGATGGCGCGGGAATTAATACTTTATCGGGAACTTCTTCCTGCATTTTGTATAAAATTCCGGCTTCGGTAGCGATGATAAATTTATTTTTCGGACTTTGTTTTACGTAATCAATCATCCCGGCAGTTGAACCAATATAGGTTGCCGTTTCCAAAATATGCGTTTCAGATTCAGGATGTGCTACAATTTCGGCATCAGGATGTTCTTTGTGAAGTGCAATTAATTTATCCAAAGAAAAAGCTTCATGAACGACACAACTTCCATCCCATAAAATCATTTTTCTGTCGGTTTTTCGGTTAATATAGTTGCCTAAATTTTTATCAGGAGCAAAAATTATCGGAATATTTTCAGGAACAGAATTTACTATTTTTTCGGCATTGGACGAAGTACAAACCAAATGGCTTAACGCTTTTATTTCTGCCGAACAATTTACATACGTAATTACAATATGATTTGGATGAGCTTCAATAAATTTCTTAAAAATATTTGGCGGACACGATTCTGCCAAAGAACATCCAGCATTCAAATCAGGCAATAAAACTTTCTTTTTTGGATTTAAAAGTTTAGCAGTTTCTGCCATAAAATGAACTCCGGCAAACAGGATAATATCAGCATTTACTTTTTCGGCTTCTTGTGATAATCCTAAGCTGTCACCAACATAATCGGCTATTTCCTGAATTTCGGACTGTTGATAATAATGAGCCAAAATCACAGCATTCTTTTCTTTTTTTAAAGCAAGTATTTTTTGTTTCAGATTTTCCATTGATCAAAAATTAAGCATAGCACTTGGTTTAATAAGCAAACAAAGTAACTGCTGAAATTTTCTATTTAATATGATTTTAGTCATAGAATGTTATAGGTTTTGTGACGTAATATTGAAACATCTTTTTTATTTAAATCTCATTAAAATATTTTGTTATGAATACATTAGAACATCCTACAGTAGGCGAATTTGTTGCCGAAGATTTTAGAACAGCGGCCGTTTTTTCTAAATATGGCATCGATTTTTGTTGTAAAGGCAACAGAACAATAGAACAAGCTTGCGAAAAAAAAGGTATTGATCCGGAAGACGTAAAAAAAGAAGTTCTACAAGTTTTGAATACTCAAACCGGACAGGAAATCGATTTTAAATCATGGCCAACAGATTTGCTGATTGATTATATCGAAAAAACACATCATCGTTATGTAGAAGAAAAATCGACTGCGTTGTTGTTTTATCTTGATAAACTTTGCAAAGTTCACGGGCAAAGACATCCTGAGTTGTTTGAAATTGCACTTCATTTTAAAATTTCGGCAGGCGAATTGGCACAGCACATGAAAAAAGAAGAGCTGATTTTGTTTCCATTTGTCAAAAAAATGTTTGCGGCTTTGAGAGAAAACAATTCTATTGAACAACCTCATTTTGGTACGGTAAATAATCCTATTGCTATGATGATGGATGAACACGATAATGAAGGTGAACGCTTTAGAATCATTGCCAAACTAACTAATGATTATAATCCGCCAGCTGATGCTTGCGAAACCTATAAAGTAACTTTTGCCATGCTTAAAGAATTTGAACAGGATTTACACAAACATATTCATCTGGAAAATAATATTGTGTTCCCGAAAGCTAAAGAAATGGAAACAAAATTTAGCATCATAGAACCAAATAACTAAATCAAAATCAAATACACGCTCATTATGGAAAAATATGTTATCAAGAGAAACGGTGATTATAAACCCTTTGAAATTTTTAAAATAAAGGATGCCATTGTCAGGAGTTTTAATAGTGTAACGATTCCTTTTGATGAGCGTGTTTTTGAAAATGTCATTGAAGCTATTGACAAAAAAGAAACTTGGGCTGTTGAGGAAATTCAGGATATTATAGAGAAAGCACTGTTTGAAAATGAATACTTCACAGTAATGCGGTCGTTTATGCTGTATCGTCATACACGAAAATTACAGCGAGAACACGTACAAGGATTGAATGACGATACGACTTATGTTGACAGTACACAAACCATTGAGGAATACATTTCGCAAACCGATTGGCGGATTAATGCCAATGCTAATACTTCGTATTCTAACGCGGGTTTGGTAAATAACGTGGCCGGAAAAATCATTGCCAATTATTGGCTTGACAAAGTATATTCCAAAGAAGAAGGTTATGCACATCGAAATGGCGATGTTCACATTCACGATTTGGATTGTCTTACCGGATATTGTGCCGGATGGAGTTTGCGCGTTTTGTTGAATGACGGTTTTAACGGCGTTCGTGGTCGAGTGGAAAGCAAAGCGCCGTCGCATTTCAGAGAAGCTTTGGGACAAATGGCAAATTTCCTAGGAATTTTGCAAAGTGAATGGGCTGGCGCACAAGCATTCAGTTCGTTTGATACGTATTTGGCACCTTATGTTTTCAAGGATAATCTTTCATTTGATGAAGTTTTAAAAGCGGTTCGTAGTTTTGTTTATAATCTCAATGTTCCTGCACGATGGGGACAATCTCCATTCACAAATATTACATTGGATTGGGTTGTTCCAACGGATTTAAAAGAACAAATTCCAACAAAAAACGATCATCATTTATTTGAAAAAATAACGAATGAAAGCGTTTTTATTCGAGCGAAAGAACGAGGTATAAATTCGCTGACGGAAATGCGTTATGAACATTTTCAACCAGAAATGAATTTGATAAATAAAGCGTATTATACTGTAATGACCGAAGGCGATGCCAATGGACAACCATTTACATTTCCAATTCCAACAGTAAACATCACCGAAGATTTTGACTGGAACGGAGAAAACACTGAATTACTTTTTGAAAATACAGCTAAAATTGGTTCGTCCTATTTTCAAAATTTTATTGGAAGCCAATATATTTTGGACGAAAACGGAAACAAAGTTGAAAACCCAAATGCTTATAAACCAAATGCGGTTCGCAGTATGTGTTGCCGTTTACAACTTGATTTACGGGAATTACTAAAACGCGGCAACGGACTTTTTGGAAGCGCAGAAATGACGGGAAGTATTGGCGTAGTTACTATAAACATGGCTCGTTTGGGTTATTTATATGAAGGAAATAAAGAAGAGCTTTTCCGCCGATTAGATTATTTGATGGAATTGTCTAAATCTACTTTGGAGAAAAAGCGAAAATTTATTCAGGAAATGTATGACCGAGGTTTATATCCTTATACCAAACGTTATTTGCCACATTTCAGAAACCATTTTTCAACTATTGGCGTCAACGGAATGAACGAAATGGTTCGCAATTTTACCGAAGATAAAGAAGATATCACCACTACTTTCGGGCATGAATTTTCTATGGAAATTTTGGAACATATTCGTAACCGCATGAAAGAATTCCAGGAAGAAACAGGAAATCTTTACAATCTTGAAGCTACGCCGGCAGAAGGAACAACGTATCGTTTTGCCAAAGAAGACAAAAAGCGATATCCAACTATTCTTCAGGCAGGAATGGGCGACAACGTTTATTATACAAACAGTTCGCAAATTCCTGTAGATTTTACCCAAGATCCATTTGAAGCCTTGCTGATGCAAGACAATTTGCAATGTCAATATACTGGCGGAACAGTTTTGCATTTGTACATGAACGAAAGAATAAGTACTTCCGAAGCGTGTAAAAACTTTGTCAAAACCGCTTTATCAAAATTCAAACTACCATACATTACCGTAACACCGGTTTTTAGCGTTTGTCCTGTTCATGGTTATTTGAATGGCGAACATGAGTTTTGCCCAAAATGTGATGAAAATTTATTAGAACAATTAAACAATGATACTTATGAAAACAAAAACTAACGAATTACTGGAGCAACATCAGCAATCTAGAACCAAATGCTTGGTTTATACCCGAGTTATGGGCTATCATCGTCCTGTAGAAAGTTTTAACATTGGAAAAAAAGGCGAACACAAACAACGAGTTCATTTCAAAGAATGTTAAAATGGTTAAACCTGTTAGTAATATAACACCGTTTACACTACTCGATTATCCCGGAAAAAGTGCTTGTATTCTTTGGTATTCGGGTTGTAACATGCGGTGTTTATATTGCTATAATCCTGAAATTGTTTTTGGGAAAGGGAAGTTTTCTTTTCCCGAAATGATTTCTTTTCTTGAAACCCGAAAAGGATTGCTTGACGCTGTTGTTTTTAGTGGTGGCGAATGTTTAATTCATAAAAATATTGTGGAACAAATCAAGATGGTGAAAGAAATGGGATTTTTGGTAAAAGTAGATACCAATGGTTCCAGCCCGAAGGTTTTATCGGAACTTTTGGAACAAAATCTATTAGATTATGTGGCAATTGATTTTAAATCGGGCAAAGAATCGTTTCAGGCAATTACGCAATCGGATTTGTTTGATTGTTTTGAACAATCGTTCCAACTGCTTTTAGAATCTGATATTACTTTTGAAGTTCGAACAACCTATCATTCGGAATTACTTGCCCAAGAAGAGCTCAAGGAAATGATAGATTATCTAAAATTCAATGAATATACCGGAACGTACTATATTCAATATTTTAGAAATAATGTAGAAACCATTGCAAAACTTCCTGATTCCCGTAATCGTTTAGAAAATTTACCTCAAACGGAAGACTTGAAAATTAGTTTTAGGTAAAGTTCTACAAACTGTTTTTTGAGTATAAAAAACGCTTCGGTCAAAATTAATTCGAAAAAGCCCAAAAACCGATTTGGAATTTGGGATTTTATCTCGTTGCGTATGCTTATCAAAAACCAATTACACCAACGAGTTACTACTAATTTTCTTCAAATCGTCTATTAAGTGATTTAAGCTATCTACTTCTACGTGTTCCATCAAAACAATTTTATACCATTGATTGTCGGCATTGTGTTTTTGGGGAACTAAATCATATTTGTGTGCAATATCTTCTGGAATATATTGCGCTTTTATAGTCACAATATTCATAAAAGGTTCTCTAAAATATTCAATAGAGAGCGAATCTAATTGTTTGCAAACCCAATCGGTTCGCATTTGAAGAATTTTTACTTTTTCAAACCATCCATTTTCACCATAGGTTGTCAGTATCATCCAGGTAGCAACAGCGTTTGCACCCGATCTGCTGCCGCAAAGTGTTAAATCCATTCCTTCAACATATTCGGCTTCTTTGGTAAGTACGTTTTCGATTAAATTTTTTCTACACAAAAATATTCCTGATCCATACGGTGCTTGCAGCATTTTGTGCGCATCGATAGTAATGGAGGAAACATTTTTGTTTTTGAAATCTAAATTGCTTTTAGGCGCAATAAACGGATAAACAAATCCGCCATAAGCCGCATCAATATGGAGTTTGTATGATAAATTATATTTGTCTAAAAGATTGGTATAACTATCTGGATTATCAACAGAACCAAACATAGTTGTACCCATATTTGCTACTACGATAAAGTATTTTTTGTTTTCAGCAATGGCTTTTTGAAGTAATAGTTCAAATTCATCTTCGAGAATCGTTCGGTTTTCAAAATTTACAGGAACTTTCATCCAATCGATAAACAATAGATTTGCTCCTTTTGCAATAGAATAATGAGTATCTTCTGAAGCAATAATCATAATTTCAGACAATTTTGCATTGTAAGTGTTTATGAAAAAGTTTCGATAAACCCACAATGCCTGAAGATTAGCTTCGGTTCCACCGGTTGCAATATAACCGTCAAATTGATTTTCGTCGGCATTAAAAATATCAACAGCTAGTATTTGTAGCACTTCTTTTTCAATTTCTTGAGTACCTTTAAAAGCCATTTCAGAAGTTCCTGTGGTATGACAACCAATATGATTTGGGTTAGCAAGATAGGTCATCAATACGGGTGCATCTTTTAAAAAAGGCGCATCATCGTTAAAAACTTTGCCATCTAATTTTGAAGCAGGATAACCTAACGAAATGTCATTTATGAAGTTAACATTTTCGTTTAATGCTTTTTCTACTCTTGCTATTCGTTCACCCGAAGTTAATTTTTTCCACTTATTCATTGTTACTATTTTTTTGATTTGTTTTTAAAATTCAAGTCGGTTGACTTCTTCTTTATAAAAATGCAATTGATTGGTTATTTTGGAGGTGTTTTTAAAAAATAATGTTGAACGGAATATTGTTTCATAATATGCTATTCCTTGAAGAATATTAGTTTTAAACAATGCCCATTTTTTTACTTTTGCAGCCGAAATTTCACCGGAAAATGACTGAATTTCATTTTTTAAATGATCAACGTACATTTTCAGCTCTTTTATGAACATATTAGGACGATTAATATCTGAAAAAATATCTGCATTTCCGTAAATATGTTTTACCATATCAGCTAATGAAACGACTTTGTCAAAGTAAGCTAAATTTGGTCCAGGACAAATAACAACGCCTTGTTGCTGACCTTTTACTTCCATATTATTTTCTAAATAAGAAGAATTTGCTAAACCAACACAAAGGCATGATTTTTCGAATATTTTGTTTTTTTGTTGTTCAAAAACTTCATTTGACAAATCATTTTTCTGTTGTTCCAATTCGGATAATTTGATGTCCTGATATTTTTTGGAAGCGGTACACATTCCTTGAGGATCGTATTCTTTGCTTAATGCCAAAAACTTTTTCGGACAAGAACTTCCGGCTTTATTGTCGTCAATCCGTTTTTGCTTCCAAAAATCATTGCTCATTCCTTTTACGGTATTGAAAGGAACGCCAAGCGGTGAAATGTTACTCAAATAAAAATCGTCTTCCTTGGCTTTTGCCAATAAATTCCGGGTTTCATTATCAACAGAAGTCGCTTCGGGAACCAATAAAAATGGCGAACCCCAACCAATACTGTCTAATTCATAATAATTCAGTAGGAAATCATGTTCTTCGGCTGTTCCAACGCCGCCTTGTGCCGTGATTTTTAGTTCTAACGGTTGCAACGGAACAGGTAAATTTTTAGTTTCCAATGCTTTTATCATCAATTCATGTGCCGACTGGATGAGCTCTTCTTTTTTGGTTTTGAATTCTTCCAATATCGGTCCTAATAAAAAACCATCAGTAGCAAAAGCATGTCCGCCACAATTTAACCCCGATTCTATTCTATACTCTGAAACCCAAAGTCCTTTTTTTGCCAAAAAATTACCTTGTATCATGGCAGAACGAAAATCACTCACTTTCAGAATAATTTTCTTTTTCATCTGACCATTTTCATTTGGATAAAAATCGAGAAATTGCTCAAAATAGCTGTATAATCTTGGGTTCATTCCGGCAGAAAGCACTACCGAAGAATTCAGATTACTGTTTGCAAAGCCACGTAAAGAAGCATGAGCATCGTTAAATTCTACGGGAAGTTGTTGATTTTTTTCAAAATTATCTTTGTCAACTTTGGTCATAATGTTGACATCGATTTCGCCGATTGAAAAATGTTCTGCTACATATTTTTTTACATTTTCTTTCATCTGTAAACCATCATCAATCAATTTTTGAAGACGATTTTTTACTTCCGATTTGTTGGGAAGCAATGAAATATAATAGTCTAATGTTGCTTTATTTTCGGCTAATTCATTTTTGAAATGTTCCACTTTATCTTTAACAATAGTATCGACTAAGTTCAGATAATGTTTTATCCGTTCGGCACGATAATCATAGCATTTTTGAGTGATTTCTTGGTAAGGAATGCTGAATTTTTGGCTATAAAAAGCTCTCATTTTTTCAATCAGCTCATCATCAGTAATGGAAATTACAGAAGATATTCCATAATGAGCAACCCGAATAGGACTGTCAATAGTATAAGCTAATCCCATTACAGGAATATGAAAAGTATGTGTGTTTTTTAAAATGTTCATGTGAATTTTTTAGAATAAATAAAGAGGCGAATTTTGAAAAATCCTACAACTTAAAGTATGATATATATCATATAGACCTGTTAAATTATAAGACCTTTTTAATACTTTTCAATAATTCGAAAATGATATAAAAAAGACCTATGACAATTCCCAAACCAAACGAGACAAAAAGAATATAAAACCAATGCATTGATTCGTGAAACTGACCAAAGGAGATTGCTTCTGTAAAGTATATCCAATGTGCTTTTTTAACTCCCATAAGCAACAAACAAACCCAGAAAAACACAAAAGAAATATTAAAGATTTTAATTCCGGTTTGGATTTTCTTTGTCGAATTCAAAGAGATACTTTTGTTTAATTCCAAAATATAAGCAATCGAAGAAAGCAATATTAGAGTATTAATTCCAATGGTTGTTCCCATCGAATGTGCAACGGTTATATGTGTTCCGTGCGTAAATAAATTAATCGACGGAATAGAAATCAACAATGCCAGAATAATATTCAGGAATATCCAGAAATCAGCCAGAATTGTAAACCGATACGCCAAAATATATTCGATTTTTTTCTCCTGAGATAAACTCTTTTTCCAGTCATAAATAATTGAAAAAAGGATAATCCATTCGGTCATGCTAATACCATAAGCCAAATAACGCAGCCACGGAGCTGTTGGAACAATATAGATATGATGTGCCCAACCAAACATTAAATTGGTCAAGCCTAAAAAGTAAAAGAAAAACGCTTTTCCCGATTTGGCATAACTGTCATTGCCGCTCGTTTTTGCCATGACATAAATCGAAGTTCCGTAAACCAGCATATTCCACGAGCCAACATACGAACCTCCGGCTTTCCATTGCATGGCAACATTTTGTACAAAATGATCTCTGAAATAAGACAATAACCACAGATGCGCTTCGGTAAAATGATAAATCATCAATACAATTCCGGTTGCCCACATCCAGTAGTAAACAGGCCAGTTTTTGAAAGAAGAAAATAAACTTTTGAAATAATTGATGCCGAATAAAATCCAACCTAATATAATAGGAAAATAGAAATAAGAAGGAAATTCCAGATATTCTTTTCCCTCAAAATTTCTCAACAAATACGAAATTGAAATTCCAACTCCGGTTGCTATAAAAAGCCAGAAATGAATGGAAATCAGTCGATGATTTTGATTTTTTTGTTCCAAATAATAATAAATTCCACCTGTCGCTGTAAGAATTACCCATGAAACGGCAAATAAAGTGTGCAACGGGCGAACCGCATTGAAAGGCAGAATTTCTTTAATAAAATCAGGAATTATATATTGAAATCCCGAAATCAATCCACATAATAAGCTTAGTAATAAAGCTATCAGACCAATTGAAATGAAATAAAAAGGATAACGGCTAGTTTTCATGAGTTTCTTTTTTGTATTGAATTTCTACCCAACCATCAGTATTGATTTTGGCATTGATATTTGGATAATGTCCGGTTTGGTCAACTTCCTTTAAAAACTGAAGTAATTCTTCTTTTTCCGATTCATTAAATTGGAATAAAGGCATGGTTTTAATTCCGCTGTTGAACATTGCTTTTAGATAGGTGTCATTCTTTTGACGAAAAGAATAGACATTGGTTAAATCTGGTCCGAGATAACCGCCTAAACCATAAATTTGATGACAGGAATTACAATTATTTTTTAACCATAGATTTTCTCCCCGAACAGCTTTTTCAGATAAATGAATATTTCCATAAGCAGAACTATCGGCATAAATGAAAAAATTGTACACAAAAAAAAGTGTGGAAAGCAGTAAAAGAATAAGTAGATATTTTCTCGGTTTCATGTCCGGAGAGATTGTGTTTAAAAAAACAAATAGAAGAAAACTAAATTCCTTTTTTTATGACATTAATCATAAAAAAAGCGTGAATGATAATTTTCACGCTTTTTTCCTCGTAAAAAGAAAACAAGATTTGAATTAATAATTATTCTATTTTGGAAGTAAAACGTCGCCAATTACATGGATAATGCCGTTGGAAGTTTCTATGGAAGCTACAATTTCTACATTATTTACAAGCGTTTTGTCTCCTTGTTTAGTAATTTTTACTTTTTGTGGTGTTACCATTTCAAACTCTTGTCCGTCCTGCATGTATTCTGTCTTAAGAACACCAACATAAGTGTGATAGCCTAAAATGTCAACCAATTTGTCTTTGTTTTCGGGTTTTAATAAGTCTTCAACAGTTCCTTTTGGGAGTTTGTCAAAAGCAGCATTGGTTGGTGCAAAAACAGTAAACGGTCCAGCATTACTTAACGAAGTAACCAAACCTGCGGCTTTAACAGCGGCTACCAACGTAGTGTGATCTTTACTTCCTGAAGCAACTTGCACAATATTAGGATTGGAAGTTTCATCTTGTACACCTTCCTGACCAACACTTTCAGTTGGAGCGCTTTCGGTTGTTGCTGTTGCATTTTCGTTGCTTTGTTTGCAGCTAATTGTAGCAAAAAAGCTTGCTAAGAGTAAAATTTTGATAGAATTTTTCATAATGTGAAATACTAGGTTTATAACACAAAGTACTTAATTATGAAATGGTTATTTTATGACTTTACTCATAAAAGCGGAGAAATTTTAACTTTTTTATTATATAAAATAGTATAATTCCTAATCCAAAAACCATGACTAAAGCTGCGGTAAAAAGAAGCTCGTTTATCATTGGAACAAGCGTGTAGCTAAATGAAGTAATGCCTTGAACTGCAAGAATAAATTCATTTAGAAAAACCCCAATAGAGAATAAAATTAATCCATTTTTGATGCCTTTGGTAATAAGGAAAAAATGTTGTGCAAAAATGTAAAATAGTAAAAAAAGACTAACAACAGCTAATAATATCAAGTGTAAATAAGCAATAACAATAGGTCGGAAACCAAAAGCCAATTGACTTAATGCCGGGATAACCGAACCCAATTGTAACAAAAGTTTAATGGTAAGTGCGACACCAACAAACAGCAAAATGTAACGTAAAAATAACGGATAATTTTTTAGTGAAATTTGTTTTTCTTTATAAAAAGAAAACACTAATCTAAACCAAGCATATACTTGAATAAAAGCAGCTATAACCGTTAAAGCATATAACCAAGCAGGAAGTTTTAGCCAAAGAGTTGATAAGAAATAAGCAGGAATGCATGCCCAAAAAAACAACCAAAAAGCTTTACTGTAAAAAGAGTTTTCAGCTGTTTTCAGATTGAGAAAAGCAATCAATAATCCCATGCAGGCAAAGAAAAACCAACCGTTATATTGAAAATGCAAATAGTAATAAATTGAAGCTAAATATTCATTTTGGTAAATGTTTTTGGTAGCCATCATATAAGCCAAAAAGAAAGTTCCCGCAGAAGAAATTACATTGAAAAAAATCGCTCCTTTAAACCAATTAACCGAAAGATTTTCTTTTTCTACAAATTTCAAATCTTTCCAAAAGTGATAACCAAAAACATAGGACATAAAAATTGACATAGTTGAAAAGAAAATAGAAGTCATATTATATCCATGAATAAAAAAGGAAACCAACATTCCGTAGGAACAAATAAGATTTGCCATCAATATTAAACTATAACTTTTATGAGATTTAAGTTTTTGAAAAGACTTTTTTTCCAAAAACACAATCATTAATATCATTAATGTATGGCTAATCCATCCAGAAAAAGCAAAATGGGAATGTGAATGCAAAATATTTTTTTGATTAAAAAAAGGAAACTCAAACCCAATTTTGTATCGCATCAATAAACCTAAAAGTGCAACAATAAGTAGATTAATTATAGAAAATCGCAACCAAAATTTAGGACTAAATCGCATCAGAAATATATTTTATGATTGATAATGTCTATTTTTTTCTCGGCTTTCATTTTTGAAAAAGCACGAATTACCGTTTCTACACGAAGTCCTGTAAAGTTGGCAATTTCCTGACGTGTAAACGGAACCAGTTCTTTTGTATTGCTGTTACCTTTTTTATGTGTATTCAAAAAAGCAATTATTCTGAATTCCGGTTTTTGGTTGATAATATCTTTTGAAGTTTTTGCTTTGTTGTGAATACGTTGTGCCATTAGCTTTAGAAAATATTTCTGAATGCTGGGATATTCATCTAAAATTTTCAGAAACTTGTCTTTTGAAAGCTTGATTATTTTACTGTCCTGAAAGGCAACTGCTGTTGCAGGATATTTTTCATCAATAAATAAAGGTGGCTCGCCAAAACTTTGTCCTTCTGGAAAATAACCTTGCGTAAATTCTTTGCCATCATCATTAGAATTAAACATTCTCACACAACCATCAATTACCTGATAATAAAAATTAGCCATTTCATCTTCATAGAAAACAACTTCGTTTTTTTTATATTCTTTGGCAATTGCACCCCAAGTAAAAAGTAAATCTAAATCTATTGGCATAGCTAAATGTTAAACTTTCATGTTATAAATAAAATATTTATTTGAATTTTATGAGAAGTTTTGATGAACAAAGTTAAATTTTAATGTTGGCAGAAAATATGACTATAATCATATAAACAATCGTTTTTTAAACTATAAATTTGTCTTGTGAAAAAATTAGTCATCATAATAGCTTTTGTAATGTTTTTGAAGCCGGTTTTCCCGGTGATAGACTACATCGTTAATTATGACTATATTTCTAAAGAACTTTGTGAAAACAAAACAAAACCTGAATTAGAATGTAACGGAAAATGCCAGTTAATGAAAGAGCTGGCAAAAGCTTCTGAAGAAGAAAAGCCAATTTCAACGGATAAAAAAGCGGTACATTTTGAAACTGAATTATTGTTTTTTCAGGAAATTGAAAGCTTGATAAAAAGACAAACTTATTTTCAGAATAAAATCAACACTGGAGACAACTATTCCAATCTTTACTTTCACTTGAATGGTTGTGCCGTTTTTCATCCGCCAGCTATAATTAGTTAATACCAAAAATTGCATCAATCTTACTGAGGTTGACAGGACACATTATGTCCAAAAATTATTGGAAAAACTTCCAATCGAATTCGTATTAATTAAAACTTACAAAATGAAATCTTTATTAAAATATACGTTTGCCTTTTTTATAATGGCAACAACAACTTTTACTTCATGTTCGTCAGATGATGATACAACAACAATCGATGAATTGTCGGGAATTACCAAATTCAAAGAATTTTCAAATGATACACATACTATTGAATTATATTCTAAAGCAGGAAAATTAGAACAAGGATTTAATGAAATCTCTATCAGAATAAAAGATAAATCCACTGGAAATTATGAAAAAAATGCTGAAATAACTTGGTTACCAATTATGCACATGACAATGATGAACCATTCTTGTCCAAAATCTGATGTGGAAAAAAAAGCATCAAACGGAACATTATACAAAGGTTATATTGTTTTTCAAATGGCGCAAAATGAAACCGAATACTGGGATCTACAAGTAGATTACACTATCAATGAAACAGCTTATACAGCTATTTCTGTAATTGATGTTCCGGCATCGACTAAGCGAAAAGTAAGTTCATTTACAGGAACCGATGGTGTGAAATATGTTGTGGCTTATGCAGAACCAAGTCAGCCAAAAGTTGCTGTTAATGATATAATTTTAGGTGTTTGGAAAATGCAGGACATGATGAATTTCCCTGTAGTTGATGGTTATAAAATCAAAATTGATCCGCGTATGCCAAGCATGGGAAATCACAGTTCGCCTAATAATGTTGATGCTACTCAAAAATCAGTTGGAAGTTTATATGAAGGCAAATTATCATTAACAATGACAGGTTACTGGAAAATAAACTTGCAGTTACTTAACACTGAAGGTGGTATTTTAAAAGGAGAAGCCATTACCGAAACAGTTACAGAAAGTAGTCTTTTTGTGGAAATTGAATTCTAAACAATCTCAAAAAGTCTTGTCTGTCTTGAGATGAGACTTTTTAAATCCAAAATGTGATGAAAAAAATAATATTTCTGTTGTTACTCAACGGCTTGGTTTCTTTTGCCCAAGAACAAAAAGATACTTTGGTTCCCAAAGATTTGAAAGAAGTAATCGTTATTGGCAAAAAAACTCAAATTCACGAAAAACAATCAAAATCATTGGCTTCAATAGATGAATTTCTGGATAAATCAAGCCAGGTTGATTTGATAAAACGTGGTGCTTATGCATGGGAACCAATTATCAACAGTATGGCTACCGAAAGAACATTAATAACCATTGATGGAATGCGGATTTTTGGTGCTTGCACCGATAAAATGGATCCAATAACATCTTATGTCGAAGTTTCCAATCTTTCCGAAGCAACGATACATTCAGGACAACAAGGTTCTTGTTTTGGCTCGACGATTGGCGGCGCAATTGACTTAAAAAGAAATCATAATCAATTTGGTAATAAGAAATGGGATTTTGTTTTTAATTCTGGTTTTGAAACTAATAATCGTCAAAAAATCATTGGTTCATCAGTGAATTATACTGATAATTTATTTTATATCGATACCGATGTTATGTTTCGCGAAGCCGATAATTATACCGATGGAAATGGGAATGAAATTTTATTTTCCCAATTCAGAAAACTCAATTTTTCAGGAACTTCGGGAATTAAAGTCAGTCAGAACAAACTCATCGAAGCTTCTGTAATTTATGATAAAGCTACCGATATTGGTTATCCTGCGTTGCCGATGGATGTTTCGCTGGCGGAAGCTTTGATTACATCACTTAAATATGTTGTTATTCCGCAATCGCCATTGTTAAAAGATTGGGAAACAAAAGTATATTTTAACACCATCACACACAGAATGGATGATACCACGCGACCATCAGTTCCTATTCACATGGATATGCCGGGATGGAGCGAAACTTTTGGAATGTATTCTAAAATTACAGGAAACAAGGGAAATCATCATTTTTTGGTAAATCTGAATAGTTTTTACAATAAATCGATAGCAGAAATGACAATGTATCCCGAAAATCCCGATGAAAATAGCATGTTTATGTATACTTGGCCCGATGTAAGGACGTTTTATGCAGGTTTTTTTGCCGAAGATAATTGGGTTTTCAACTGTCATTCGGGTTTAAAATTATCGTTGTCTTTAGGGAGTCATACGAATGATGTGGCAAGTGATTTTGGATTGCAAAGTTTACAGATTTTTTATCCCGAAATGGAAGCGCAAAAAAATCGTTTTCTGAAAAGCTTCGGATTGAATTACAACTACAATAAAAACGGCTGGGAATATGGTTTAGGAACCGGTTATAGTGAACGTGCACCATCGGTTTCTGAAGGATATGGATTTTACTTGTTTAATAGTTCTGACCGATTTGATTATATTGGTAATCCTAATTTAAAAAATGAAAAATCAATTGAAGCGAATGTCTTTTTGGGGTATAAAAAAAGTAACTGCAGTTTTAAGATTTCATCGACTTTTTTCAGAATTTCAGATTTTATTGTTGGTCAGCCAAATGATTTTTTTGTCCCGATGACGATTGGTGCTTCAGGAGTAAAACTTTATACAGCTTTGAATTATGCAACAATTTTTAATGTTGACATGACAACAGAATGGAAGATTTCAAAGGAGTTTCAGTGGAGCGGAAAAATAAAATATACTCGAGGTCAAGATAGTAATAAACATAATTTGCCGTTTATTAGTCCATTGAGTTATCAAACGGAATTAAAATATAGGTATCAAAACCTGAATGTTGCATTAGAATGTATTGGTAATGAAAATCAAACTCGATTTGGTTCATTTTACGAAGAAAAACCTACAGCAGCTTTTGCAGTATTGAATTTCAATGTGGGTTATAAATTTAATTGGAGTAGAAATACACTTCATGCTAAAATAGGAGCAGAAAATATATTGGATACATATTATACTACTTATTCCGATTGGAATAAAATTCCTCGAATGGGAAGAAATATATTTTTGAATTTAGGAATAAAACTTTAAAAAAGTCGAAAGAGAAAATAATTAGAATAAAAACCGGAGAATAAAATCCGGTTTTTTTATCTAATCGGGTTACAATTATTTTCTTAATAAAATAAACTGAAAGTAGATTGACCGCTTTGTTCTATTCTAAGTTATATTGTGCTGTTGCCGATAAAGCCGTACCGGTACTTGTTCCTTCTTTTTTTAATACTCCGTCTACATATACTTGCACTTTCAACGTTGAAGCGGCATTGGCTCCCATTCCATTTGCGATTACGCTCGCTACATTGGCACTTGATGGCACTGTTATTTCGGGGCTTGCCCATGATTGATTGTTTATACTGGAGACTGAGGTAAGTGTAGCATCATATCCATAAACTGCCATGTTTATCGAAGAACCAGCAGAGGTTTCGGCTTTGAAAATGACTTTTTTGGTTGTGTTGCTTGGACCTTTATCATCGCTTGAACAATTGATAACTAATGGAATGGCAAAAATTAATACAATGAATTTTGCGAATTTGTTTTGTAATACTTTCATAGCATATTGAATAAATGATTTGATAAACAAAACTAATTCGCCGGTTTTCGACAGAATTGTATCCAAACGACATTTAATTATAAACTATTCCAGATAAATGAATGACGCGCTTTCTGAACCTAATGTCTCATTTTTTACAAACTCATAAGGAGAAACACCTGAAAAGAGTTTAAAATCACGAATAAAATGAGATTGATCGGCATAGTCCATATTGTACCCAATTTGGGTAAGATCGCCATAGTTGGCCGAGGATAAGGCTTTTAGCGATTTTTCAAATTTTGCCATTTGTGAAAATTTACGGGCAGAAACTCCTACACTTTGTTTAAACCTGCGTTGTAATTGACGCTCCGATATTTTGTAATGGCTTGCTAAAGAGGCTAAACTGATTTCATTATCCAGTTTTTCAGCCCAGTTTTTATAAAAAAGACTTTCGATAATTGTATCTGGCTTTCGAACAGCAACTTTTTCGTAGAAGTAACGTTGCAGTAGCGTTATCCGGTCTTCATGACTTTTTACATTTATTAATAAATGGGTTATTTCTTTTTTGTCCAATAATTGAATGTCCGGGGTTTGATTGGTTAATTCGGATGCATCCAAGCCAAAAAAGACATTTAATGCATGAGGATGAAAACTAACTCCAAAATGGGAAAAACGGCTATCCCAATACGTATCGGTAGGAATAGTATCGATACCACTCAAATAACAGACAGGTTTTACATTACCATTGATTTCTGTTATGAACGATGAAGAGTTGATGTCCTGAAAAATAAGTCTTGGGTAGCGGTCTGCAAAAGAGCGTATATGTAACGTTTGAATTACCGGAGTATATACATCATAACTCCAAAAGTAACGTATCCATTTTCTAAGCGCAGGATGAACAGCATATTGTTTATAGCCCATACACAAATGTAAATTTTTTTTATTTAAATGAAGTAATAAAATTGTGATGTCGTTTCTATTCAATTCTGAAAGATTGAAGAATTATAGTTTTGTTTTTGAATAAAAGTTATAACTGCCAATTTATATTTTGATTCATGACAGTTGTCTTGTTGGTAAGACTTTAACAAACTTAGAATTCAAAAAAAAATAATATGAAAAAAATAATCATTAAGTCATTTTTGCTTACTGTTTTAGCTATTTCATTTAGTTGTTCAAATAAATCAAAAAATCAGATTATTGAAAAAGGAGACAATCTATTAATAGAGGAAATGTATAAAAAAGATATTGAGATAAGGGAGCTTGATGTAAAAACAGATACGGTTAATTTGGAAGAGTACGACAAGAAGCATCGAGAGCAAGTATTTCAATTGCTTGCAGAAAGCAAAGTTATAACCCCAAAAGATAAAATCAGAGCAGCCTGGATTTTGCAACATACGGCAGCTAAAATATGTGATGGTAAATTAACAAGTTTAAGTCCTGAGAATTTTCTTTTGGCTTATAAGTTATCGTCAGAAGCTCTTTTACAGCTTCAACAGAGAAATGATACAGCAACAATAAGAAAGGAAAATATACCAAGAATCATAGCATTGAATTATGATAGGTACTTATTATATAGTTTTGGCTATCAGAAATTCGGGACTCAATTTGTTTTTGATGATAATACGGGAGAAATGTTATTAGCTCCAATAGATACTACATTGACTAATGATAAAGAACGAAAGCAACATAATGTAGATTCATTGAATATTTTACTGTCAAGATTTAAGATGAAAATACTTCCGGATAAATAATATTTAATTTATTATAGTTTAAATAAAAATCAGTTTTAAACTTAATCATAAATTATTATTAAGGGTATTCCTAATTATTAAAAAACATTTCAAAAGCTATGACGACTCAATATTTTAAAAAATTAAAGTGTATAAACTCTATAGCTCTTCTCAGGGTATTGTTGGGTATAATAATGATAACTCATGGGAGTGCAAGAATATATTATGGAAGTGTTCCTCTTTTTGGTGATTTTTTGGATTCTAAAGGTATTATTTTTGGAAAGTGGATTGCCTGGATTATAACTGTTTTGGATATTGGTTTTGGTCTATCACTCATTTGTAACAAACGCATAAATTGTGCTTCTTACTGGTTTATATTTATTTTGGTAATGGGTATTATTTTGGTTCATTTTCAAAACGGATGGTTTGTTGTCGGACATGGACAAAATGGCGTTGAATATAATCTATTATTAATTAGTTGTTTCATTGTATTATTGACACAAAAATCATCATGAAAAATGTACTTTTAGTTTTACTGTATATTTTAAGTATAAAGGTTACAGGGCAAAGCCAAACCAGAAAAGTTTTATTCTTAGGAAATAGTTACACTTACGTTAACGATTTACCTCAAATTGTTTCTCAATTGGCTACCAACACCGGCGATGTTTTACTTTATGATAGTAACTTAATAGGAGGTTATACTTTACAAGACCATTATTCAAGTTCAGTATCTCTCAATAAAATTTTATCAAATGAATGGGATTATATTGTGTTACAAGAGCAAAGTCAGCGACCGTCATTTCCTGTTCCGTCAGCATTCATGAATGGATTTTTGAATCTAAAAGCCTACACTAAGCAAAATAAACCTTGTGCTCAGATTATTTCCTTTATGACATGGGGTCATGAAAATGGTGATATTCAAAATTGCCCAACAAACCCTGTTGTTTGCACCTATGACGGAATGCAAAGTCTTTTGGCAGATAGGTACATGAGTACTTCAAGTTTACACGAAGCAGAAGTTACACCTGTTGGAGTGGTTTGGAAATTTATTAGAGATAATTATCCTTCCATTCCCTTATACCAATCTGATGGAAGTCATCCTTCAGTAGCGGGTTCCTATCTTGCGGCTTGTTGTTTTTACACGTCACTTTTTAGAAAAGATCCAACACTTATTACAGACAATTACGGACTTGATACAGTAACCGCTTTAATTATAAGAAATGCGGTTAAAACTTTAGTTTATAATCAAATGCAGGATTGGTATATTGGCAAATACATTCCAAATTCAAATTTTACCTATCTCATAGGGAATGGAACCAACGAGATTGTTATCAATACCAATACCTCAATATATCAAGATACTTATCTATGGGATTTTGGAGATGGAACAACCTCCACATCCGCATTCCCAACCCATAGTTATGCAACAAATGGAACGTATATTATCAAACTTACTACTAACAAATGTTATTTAGGCCAAAATCTACAATCTGTTTTTGAACGAACCGTAAACTTTTGTCCTCATACCAATACTATTTTTCCTGATAATTTGATTTTGTGTCCTAACAATACAGGAACGATTTGGACTCAACCGGCAGATACTTATCAATGGTTGGATTATTTGGGTAACCCAATAATTGGAGAAACCAATCAATCAATACAAGTAGCATCAGGCGAGTATAGTGTTTTAACTACAATTAATGGATGTACAGAAAGGTCTGCTCAAATATTTGTTGATGAATATGTTTTATCTCCCGGAGAGCTATGCGATTTGAATAATATTGATTTTGATAAAGATTTTAATGTAACAATTTTTCCAAATCCTACTCAAAATATTCTAGATATCAATACCAATCAAATGATAAAGATAATTTCGGTTTATGATTTGACTGGTAAGGAAGTAGCTGTAAATCAAGATTCGAATACGACAGTTGATGTTTCTAATCTTGCCAAAGGATTTTATGTTTTAAAAATAACATCAGAGACTGATGATATAAAAATCATGAAATTTATTAAAGAATAGATTGAATATTATACCATTGGACTGACAAATTGTGATTGTTTCTTTCCAAATACAGGATTATTACCAAATTAGTTTAAGAAAATGGGGTAATTAACGAAAAGTAAAAAGGGATGATTCAAAATCATCCCTTTTTAAAGTGGAGTCGGGGAGAGTCGAACTCCCGTCCAAACAAGGAAATAAAGAGCTTTCTACACGCTTAGTTCCTGATTAAATTTTCGATAATTTGCTAGGTCAGAAACAACCACAAACTACTTAGCTTTATCAGTGTCAAAATGGATTTAAAGCATTACCATTTCTAGGTTTATTTTTCCGGTTTACCTTAATCAAACGCCACAAACCAAGGCTTTTGAGGTAAATCTAGCTTTCCAACCTTGTTGGAACTAGGCAAATCGTACTAAACTTCGGATTAAGCAGCTAAAGCGTAATTATTTTCGCCGTTTATAAGTTCGTACCTTTGGATTTACGAGCTAAAAGTACAATGCTCGACGTGCTTACTGTCCACTTCGTCTTGCTGTCAAAACCAGTCGACCCCAATTTTTAATTTTTAAATATCAAAAATCAGACGGCAAAAGTAACTATTATTTTTGATTTTATACTATTGGTTTTTTATTGATAATAAAAGTTAATTATTTAACAAAAATTTATGTTCGTTTAGTTCGGTAATTTTCGAACTAAGATTAAATTTGCCAAAAAAAATAATTACATGGAAGATGAAAAAAGCGAATTAATAGAATTATTTGGAATTCATTTTGAACGCCTATACAATATTTCGCCGCTTGGAGGACGAATTTTAGCAACGTTAGTTATTGACGGATGCAAATCCGGATTGACATTTGATACATTGGTTGAAAAAATGCAAGCCAGTAAAAGTTCAGTTTCTACCAATCTTAATTTATTACTCAAAACAGGCAGAATAGAATATTTCACTATAAAAGGTGACAGGAAAAAGTATTTTAAAGCGGCACCGTTAAGTCAACGATTAAAAAATTATTTAACTATAGTTGATGGTGAAAAAATGTTAATAGACAAATTAATGGAATTCCGAAAAAAGAATATTTCTTGTGTTCAAGAAGAAATTAATTTTCAAAATATGTGTGCTTATAAAGAACACGTTTTACAAGTAGAACAGCTTCTACTTTCAACCATAAATAAATTCAAATCAATAGAAATCAAAAATCAATCAGCTAAATAGAACCCTATGAAAAAGAACAATATTATCATTTTACTACTAATAACGGCAAGTTTATTTTCTTGTAAAAAAGCAGATGATGCTAAAAAAGAAATGCCGCCTATGCCTTATAAAGTGGTTGAAACGCAAAAGACAAATACTACTTTAACAGCAGAATATCCGGTAACTTTAGAAGGTGTAACTGATGTTGAAATCAGAGCCAAAGTTGACGGTTATATTGAAAAAATATATGTTGATGAAGGGCAGGAAGTCAAAAAAGGACAAGCGCTTTTTAAATTAGAAACTCAAACCGCTACTCAAGATGCCGCAGCAGCTAAAGCAAAAGTTGATGCTGCTCAAGTTGAAGTAAATCGGTTAAAACCATTGGTAGAACGTAACATTATAAGTGATGTGCAATTGGAAACTGCCAAAGCCAATTTGGCAAGTGCCAAAAGTACTTATCAAAGTATAGTAGAAAGAATTAATTATGCTACTATCAAAAGTCCGGTAAACGGAATCGTAGGAACTTTGCCTTTACGTTTAGGAAGCTATGTAAGCAGTCAAACAGCACAACCATTAACCCGAGTTTCAGATGTTAGTTCGGTTTATGCCTATTTTTCAGTGAATGAAAAGCAACAGCTTGATATCATGATGAATGCTGAAGGAAAAACATTTCAAGAAAAGGTAAACAAAATATTACCGGTAAAATTACTCTTGAGTAACGGAACAGCTTATGAACAAATGGGAAAAATAGAAACCTTTAGCGGTCAGGCAAATTCACAAACCGGTTCATTTAATGTAAGAGCAAAATTTCCTAATGCCAATAAATTACTTCGTTCAGGCAGTAGCGGAACTATTCAAATTCCAACCGATTTGAAAGACGTTATCCTTATTCCTCAAAATGCATCGATGGAATTACAAGACAAACGTATTGCACTCATTGTTGATAATGAAAATAAAGTGAAAGCAGTTCCTATTGAAGTTAGAGCTGTTTCGGGAGGAAAGTTTTTCGTTGTGGATAAAGGACTGAATGTAGGCGATAAAGTGATTTTGGAAGGTGTTGGAATCCTTACCGAAGGAACAGCTATCAAACCTGAATTAGTCGATTTTAAAGAAGTACTTAATCCTACCACAAAATAATTATAAACTAACAAATTATGTTTGCAAAATTTATTGACAGACCGGTATTGTCAACGGTGATTTCTATTATCATCGTAATTTTGGGAGTATTAGGATTAATAGCACTTCCTATTTCACAATATCCTGAAATTGCTCCGCCAACAGTAACCGTTTCCGCTAATTATCAAGGAGCAAGTTCCGAAGTGGTAATGAATTCAGTTGTTATTCCGCTGGAAGAACAAATCAACGGAGTAGAAGACATGACCTATATGACTTCTACATCAAGTAATGATGGTTCGGCAGCCATTAATATTTATTTCAAATTAGGAACTAATCCCGATTTGGCGGCGGTAAACGTTCAAAATCGTGTATCGCGTGCCACACCATTGCTTCCGCAAGAAGTAACCAGAGCCGGAGTTACTACAGCCAAAAGGCAAAGTGATAATATCTTGATTTTTTCATTGTACAGTGAAAATCCAAGTTATGACATGACTTTCCTTCAAAATTATGCGAATATCAATATTTTGCCAAAAATTAAGCGTGTTCCGGGTGTTGGAGAAGCGATGGTTTTTGGTCAAAAAGATTATTCCATGCGTATTTGGCTAAAACCGGATGTTATGGGTTCTTATGGACTTGTACCATCTGATATTACCAATTTATTAGCCGAACAAAATATTGAAGCCGCTCCGGGACAATTAGGAGAAAGTGGTGATCAGTCTTTTCAATATACCTTGAAATACAAAGGACGTTTTCAAGATGCCAAAGAATTTGAACAAATTGTTATTCGTTCTACCGAAAATGGCGAAGTACTTCGTTTGGGTGATGTAGCAAAAGTAGAACTTGGAGCGATAAATTATGCCAGTAATACTTTGACCAACGGAAATCAGTCGGTGGCGATTGCTATTGCACAAACAGCGGGTTCCAATGCACAACAGGTTATTGAAGGTTCATTGAAAGTTTTGGAAGATTCGTCTGTTAATTTCCCTAAGGGTGTAAAATATACAACCTTGGTTAATGCTAATGATTTTCTTGACGAATCAATTTCAAAAGTAATTCATACGTTGATAGAGGCATTCATATTAGTATTTATAGTAGTTTTTATTTTCCTTCAAGATTGGCGTTCTACCTTGATACCGGCGATTTCGGTACCGGTAGCCATTGTTGGAACTTTCTTCTTCCTCAATTTATTTGGATTTACCATTAATATGTTAACCTTATTTGCTTTGGTACTTGCCGTGGGAATTGTGGTTGACGATGCCATCGTGGTAGTAGAAGCCGTTCATGCCAAGATGGAAAACGGAGAACACGATGCTCATAAAGCGACACATAGTGCCATGAACGAAATTAGTAGTGCCATTATTTCCATTACTTTGGTCATGTCTGCCGTATTTATTCCTGTGTCATTTATTAGCGGTTCGGCGGGAGTTTTTTATAAGCAATTCGGATTGACTTTAGCGGTTTCTATCGTATTATCGGCTATTAATGCCTTAACGCTTTCTCCGGCTTTGTGTGCTATTTTCTTGAAACATCATGACAAAGGAGAAGAAAAGAAAGGTTTTTTACAGCGTTTTTATTCAGCTTTTAATATGGCATTTGAAGCTACAACCGTTAAATACAAAAAGTCAGTTGGCTTTTTTGTAAAACGTAAATGGTTAGCATTTTTAGGGATTGGCATTTTCGTGGGAATATTTATTTTTCTGATGAATATTACACCAAAAGCATTCGTGCCAAGTGAAGATACCGGTGGTATTATGTCGGATGTTTCGCTTCCTCCGGGAACGTCATTGGAAAGAACAGAACAGGTTTTATTACAAATTGAAAATAAAGTAAAAGACATTCCTGAGATAGCCGGAATTCTAAGAATTTCAGGGCGAAGTTTGTTGAGTGGAACCGGAAGCAATTACGGAATGGTTATCGTGAAACTAAAACCTTGGGCAGAACGTAAAAATGCTAATCAGGAGATTTCAGCTATTGTTGGCGAATTGTTCAAAAGAACTGCGGTGATAAAAGATGCCAAAGTATTGTTCTTTGCTCGGCCAACCATTGTTGGATTTGGTTTCAGTAGTGGTTTTGAGTTCCAGTTACAGGATCAAAAAGGAGGAACCATTCAAGAATTAAATACGGTAAAAGATAAATTCTTGGCAGCTTTAAACAGTCGTTCGGAAGTAAAATATGCTTCGACTTCATTTTCACCAAATTATCCGCAATATCGTATTGATTTAAATGTTCCGGCAATTAAAAAAGCAGGTTTAACCGTAGCCGATGTTTTGGGAACTATGCAAGGTTATTACGGAGGAGTTTATGCTTCCAATTTTAATAAATTCGGGAAACAATATCGTGTAATTTATCAGTCGGAACCACAGTTTAGAACTGATACTGAATCGCTGAACAAAGTACTGGTACGAAACAATTCGGGCAAAATGTCGCCTATTTCAGAGTTTGTCACTTTGGAAAAAGTATTTGGTCCACAAGCCATTGAGCGTTTTAACTTGTTTACTTCAGTGAAAGTACAAGGTGCACCAAATGACGGTTTTAGTACAGGAGAAGCCATTAAAGCTGTAGAAGAAGTTGCTGCCCAAACCTTACCTATTGGTTACGGATATGAATATTCAGGGATGACTCGTGAAGAAATTAGTGCCGGCGGACAAACCGTTTTCATTTTCATGTTGTGTCTGATATTTGTTTACTTCTTGTTAGCGGCTCAATATGAAAGTTATATGTTGCCGTTTGCCGTGTTACTTTCGTTACCGGTAGGACTAGCAGGTTCTTATATTTTTGCTTTTTTCTTCAACGTAAGTAATAATATTTATTTACAAATTACACTCATTATGCTCATCGGATTATTAGCCAAAAATGCCATTTTGATTGTAGAGTTTTCTGCCGAAGCCCGACGAAAAGGCTGGAGTATTAAACAAGCAGCTATTCAAGGTGCCGGAGCTCGTTTACGTCCAATTTTGATGACATCATTTGCCTTTATTTTAGGATTATTGCCATTGATGTTGGCACAAGGTGCCGGAGCTATTGGAAACAAAGCCATCGGAACCGGAGCTATCGGCGGGATGTTGATAGGAACTATTTTGGGTGTTTTTGTTATTCCGGTGTTGTTTATTGTATTCCAAAATTTACAGGAACGAATTGGCGGAAAACCAAAAACTATTTTACCAGAATCGGAATTGGAAGCCGAAGAAAATTAATAATTAGATACTGAAATAAATTCAGCATAAAAATGAAAAAAATATATATCATCAAAAGTGTACTTTTTGTAGCCATCTTGACGCTGATGCAGTCGTGTTTTGTAGCCAAAGACTATGAAGCTCCAAAAGTATCGACCGAAAATTTATTCCGAACCGAAAGTAACGATACGACTTCAATAGCATCAGTTTCGTGGGATAAGTTGTTTACCGACACTATTTTGCAACAACATATCAAAGAATGCTTGCAAAATAACTTAGACTTGAAAATCGCACTTCAAAATATCGAAGCAGCTGAAGCTACGTTCAAGCAAGGAAAAGCAGGTTATTTGCCTTCGGTAACGGCAAATGCTTCGTTGACGCATCAAGAATTGTCCAGTAACAGTCAGTTTGGTCGTTTGTTCAGTTCGTTAGATCAATATGAATTATCGGCAAAATTGTCTTGGGAAGCTGATATTTGGGGAAAAATACGAAGTACTAAAAGAGCCGCTTTGGCACAATTGTTACAATCCAATGCAGCAAAACAAGCCGTGCAAACCGAATTGATTGCAACAGTTTCTTCGCTGTATTTTCAATTGCTTGCGGTTGATGCTCAAATTAAAGTAGTGACTGAAACGCTTGAAAACAGAACCGAAAGCGTTGAAGTGATTAAAGCATTGAAAACAGCCGGAAATGTGAACGAAGTTGCTGTGAAACAAACTGAAGCTCAAAAATATGCCACTGAAATTATATTGAAAGATTTAGAATTTAATCGAAAAGTACTTGAAAATACCTTTTCGCAGTTGTTAGGAAAAGTTTCGGGAACGGTAAATCGTTCTACTTTTGAAACACAAAAAATAGAGGCAAATGTTAGCGCCGGACTTCCGGTTTCGGTTTTAAGCAAACGTCCCGATGTAGTTTCGGCAGAGTTGAATTTTAGAAACTCTTTCGAACAAACCAATGTAGCGAGAAGTTTTTTTTATCCGTCGTTAACCTTGAATGCAACCGGAGGTTTACAAAGTTTGGAATTGAAACAATGGTTTAGTTCCAATTCAATTTTTGCTACGGTAATCGCCGGATTGACACAACCGGTTTTTGCACAACGCCAAAATAAAACCCGATTGGAAGTTGCCAAAGCCAATCAGCAAAAAGCGTATCTGCAATATGAAAAAGCCATTTTAACGGCAGGAAAAGAAGTGTCGGATGCGTTGGCGAGTTATGAAAATGAAACGTCAAAACTGTCTATCCGTAAAAATCAGTTGGAAGCATTAACTCAAGCTGCCAATTATTCGGATGAATTGTTGCAGTATGGAATGGTGAACTATCTGGAAGTATTGACAGCCAAAGACAACGCGTTAAACACCGAAATCAATTATATTGACAATAAATACAAACAAATGAACGCTGTTATCCAATTATATAAAGCGTTAGGTGGTGGGAATTAATTGCTATGAATATTGAAAATAAAAAAAGACCAGCTAAATTTTAGCAGGTCTTTTTTATAGAAATTAGTTTTGGAACAAATTAGTAGTTAACTGAAACTACACCAAAGCGTTTTTTGGTTACCAATCCTATTTTTTATATGCAAAGGTTCACATAAACAAATGAGAAAAAAAGTTACTTGGTTATAAAGACTAACTAAGTTAGTTTTCATGCATAATTTACTTGGTTATTATTACTAATTTAATTAGTGTTTATACATAATTTATTTGGTTGTTATATATAGCTTAATTGGTCTTTATAACCAAGTAAAATTATTTTGTGTCTGAAAATGAGTGTTTTACAAATTTCTTTTTTGAGCATAAAAATCCCAAAAACCGATTTGGAATTTGGGATTTTATCTTGTTGGGTGTATTAACGTTTTGAGGCTTTGTGCAGTAGAGGAGCGTTAGCAAATAAAAGTTCTAAAGATATGCAAAATTTGAATCAGCAGATTTTTTCTGAAAAAGAAAAACTAGCAATTGCGCTTAACCGTTGTTAGCAACAGTTTTTATTAACATTGATAAAATTGAGATATTGCCCATATCTCTCTTTTACAAATCCTTCTGTCGAACTTATAAACAGCAATTATTAGTATTATAATTATAAAAATAACAATTACGAGATTTAATTTTTCAATTTTTCCATATATGTTATTTTGAACAAAATATTTATTTAACACAAAATATATTGAGACGGCAATTATTTGATAAAGTGTACAATATAAAAAAGAAAGTAAAGCCAATCTTTGTTCTAATAAAGCCTGCAACTTAACAATCTTTTCATCCGTTGAAATGTTTCGCATGTAAGTTTGTGTTAGAAGTGCAAACTTTAATTCTTCTTTTGAAACTATCTCTTTTTCAAATTTGTCTTTATGTTTATCTTTTGCCAATTTTGAATCACAATCTTTTATTGAATTTTGCAAGTTCACAACATTATAACCATCTTCCTCAAAAATTTTAAATGCATGCCATTTATATAATACCTTATCAAGCCAAGCATTGTGGAAAGCATAAGTAACTAAACCCATTGAAGCAGCAACAATTACTAAAAATAGAGAATCTTTAGAAATGATTACTTGTTGAATGTTATTTAAAAACATGTAGGCAATCAAGCCTATAAAACCGGACGCAATATATCGTAATATCTTAGTCAAAGAATCTGAAAATGCCTTTATAGTATTTTCCATAGTATTAGTATTAAATTGTTGTTAACGGTTCGGGTATTGCCGAAGGCAGGGATTTTTAGCACAAAAGTTCAATAGATGCACTGCCGTTCGTTTACCCACAAAAGTTTCATAGAAGCACGTCAACCCCATTGCGGCTACCATGTTGGTGGCTGGCTTTTATTCCTTTAACATTAAATTTATGCTAGGTCTTGGAAGTAAAATCTGCTTTTCTGTTAACCCTAATTGTTTTCTCTGCTCGACAGCATTAATGTAATCAATCATTAGTAATTCATTTGAGTTAATTTGAATTTGGTCTTTGCTATAATCTTCATTCTTTATGAACGGTAATAAATTGTCTGACTTTGAATACTGTTTCAAGGCTGTTTGGAAAGTGTTGTTAAATGTCTGATTTGTCTTGGTTGACCAATCAGAAGACAAAAGAATATTTTGAATTTCTGTTGAAGTTAATGAGTAGGTTGTATCTTGTTTCTCTAAGGTTGTTAAAATTGTTTGAGATTTATCAATGTTAGAAGAAAATGCTTCAATGAAAAACATAATATTATCATTCCTTAGTTCTTCTGTTTTACTCGGAGTTGGTCTATTTGCAACCATAATAGCCCTTTTGGGTTCGGTTACTACTGAAAGAACATAATCCTGTTGCTTTTTAATATCTATATATCCATTTGTTAAAGGTGGTTGTACACCAAATATGACTGCAAAGATTCCTGTCTTTGTTGCAAATGGAGAGCTTGGAAGAAAATTTAAACTTATTTTAGCAGTTGGAATTCTTTCTCTAATATTATTTTCTGAATCGTTTGAGGGGCTTAACATATCACTTATCGAACCTGCAAAGCTTTTAATTATAGGGTCAAACGGATTTGTTGGAAAAGGTAAATTTTGAGTTAATTTGGCAATGTTTTTTAGAACAAATCCAAAGTCCGTGTCTTTTCTCTTTTTAAGGATTGTTACTTCTAATTCTACTTTAGTGTAGATGTTTTTATCAAATGAAAGCTTAAAATTATCAAATAAAGTGCCTTCAATTGGCAGAGATATTTGACCATTTGAGTATTTTGTAATATCAACAAGATACAATCTTTCAATCGTGGTTGATTGATTAGTTCTTGTTGGTATATCATAACCACTAATTGTTGCTTTAACTAAAACACCTGCTTGTGCGTCTTCTTTGAAAAGACCTGCTGTTTTCGTAAGATCTATACTCACAAGTCCAATGGTTATAACATCTGAATTGTTGTTGATTGTTCTATTGTTACCATAGCCAATTCTAAAAATTTCACTTCCCTGAAAATAAGTCTGTGAAAATGTCGGAATGGTCATAAGGAACAGTCCAACTGTTAGAACTATTTTATTTTTCATTTTTATTTTGTTTTAAGTTATCGTTTTCTTTAAGTCTGCCACCAACTTGTTTATATACTCAGTTTTTTCTTCTTTAGTTGAGCATATCTAATTATTTTTAATTGGATTTACTCAGTTAAATTTTAACTTCTTAACCTGCATAAAGGAGAATCACTTCATTTATGATTTCAGATATACCTTTCGTCAAATTTCTATAATACGTATTTCTTATATTTTTTAACAAACCTAATCCCAAAAAAATATTCTATTTTACGGTTTTTCCGTAATTCGTTCATTTTTTTACAAAAAGCAGTAATTCTTTTTAACAAGATTAAAAATACCCCAAACCAATCAAGTTAAACATTACTTAAATCGTATAATTCTACATTAAAGATTGAGTTTTTTGCGTTACTTTTGTGCAATTTTAAAAACCAATTCTTCCTTTTCCATGGAAAAAAAATTATACGCTCTTCTTTTCTCCACTCGTTTAATGGCATTGTTGTTTATCGGTTTTGCAGTCGCCATGATTTTTGGAACTTTTATTGAAAGTAAATACAATACCGATACCGCAAGAATTTGGGTTTATAACGCCTGGTGGTTTGAAGCGATAATGCTGTTTTTTGTCATTAATTTTTTTGGTAATATCAAACGTTATCAGTTGTACAAAAAAGAAAAATGGGTAACTCTTTTACTGCATTTGTCTTTTATTTTTATCATTGTTGGTGCATTTATCACTCGATACATCAGCTATGAAGGCGTTATGCCTATTCGTGAAGGCGAAACGGTGAACCAAATGTATTCGGATAAAAACTATTTGACTTTTTTTGTTGACGGTCAGTATAAAGGTGAATTAAAAAGAAGAACTTTTGAAAAATCACTTTTGCTTTCGCCGGTAGCCAATAACTATTTTTCGTTTGATGAAAAGTTTGATCAAACACCTTTTTCAGTAGTTTACAAAAATTTTGAGTTGGATGTAAGCGAAACGATAGAGCCAAATCCTAAAGGAGAAGTGTATTTAAAATTGGTTGAATCGGGTGATGGAAGCCGTCACGAGCACATGCTTAAAGAAGGTGAAGTTCAAAACATCCACAATATACTTTTTGCACTAAATAAACCAACACAAGGTGCTGTAAATATCAATACACAAAACAATACAATTACGACACCGTTTGACGGGACGTTTATGCGAATGGCAGATCAAAAACAAGGTAAAGTAGTAAAAGATTCGGTTCAGGAATTGATGTATCGTTCGCTTTACAATGTTGGCGGCTCGCAGTTTGTAATTCCGGAATTGCCTGTAAAAGGAGAAAAAGTATTCAAATCGAGCGGTGATTATAAAGCCAAAGAGCACGATGATGCTTTAACTTTGGTAGTTTCATCGGGTAATGAACAAAAAGAAGTTACACTTATTGGTTCCAAAGGAAAAACAGGCGAACCGATAATGATAAAAGTTGGCGATTTGGAATTTACTTTCTTCTTTGGCAGTAAAACCTATACGTTGCCGTTCAACATTAAGCTGAACGATTTTATAGCAGATAAATATCCCGGAACAGAAAAAAGTTACTCGGCGTTTGAAAGCCAGGTAACGGTGATTGATTCTACTGATAAGTTTGATGCCCGAATTTATATGAATAATATTTTGGATTACAGAGGTTATCGTTTTTTTCAAGCTTCATTTCATCCGGATGAAAAAGGAACCGTACTTTCGGTAAGTCACGATTATTGGGGAACAATGATTACCTATGTTGGCTACACACTTTTATACATTTGCTTAATGCTGATTTTATTTGCAAAAAATACTCGTTTTGCTGAGCTAAAAAGAAAATTAGAAACCGTGAAAAAGAAGAAAGCCAAATTACTAACGATTTTGGTTTTATTTTCAACACTTGGTTTTGCACAGCAAAAAGAAAATCATTCGCATCAAGCCAAAGCCAATATGAATTATCTTGATTCGATTAAAAAATATCAAGTTCCCGAAATTCAAGCTTCCCGTTTTGGACGATTAGTTATTCAGGATGATGGCGGAAGAATGAAGCCTATCAACACATTTTCATCGGAATTATTGCGAAAAGTTAGCCATAATGATACTTATGAAGGCATGAATTCGGATCAAGTATTTATTTCGATGAAGCAATTTCCTTTTGCTTGGATAGAAGTGCCGTTGGTTTATGTAAAAAGCGGGAATGACAGCATCCGAAAAATATTAGGTGTTGCTTCGGGAGAGAAGTTAATTCCGTTTAAGAAGTTTTTTGACGACGAAGGTAATTACAAATTAGCAAAGTATTTAGATGCAGCGTATAAAACGCCAAATCCTAATCAGTTTGAAAAAGATTTCGTAGAAACGGATAAAAAGATAAACCTTTTGAATTCGGCTTTATTCGGAAGTATATTGAGAGTTTATCCCGTGCCTAATGATGCGAATAACAAATGGCTTTCCAATTTAGAACTTAGTCATGCTACCGGAACAGCTTTGGATACTATTAAAACAGCTTTTCCAATATATTTAGAATCATTGGCAAAAGGTATAAAAACCAACGATTTTACATTGGCCAATACGATGTTGGACGGCTTGGAAAAGTTCCAATTAAAATATGGAAGCAAAGTTAGGCCAACCGATAAAAAAATTGATGCAGAGATTTTGTATAACAAACTGAATGTATTCCAAAGATTACCGTATTGGTATATAGGAATTGCAGCTTTGATGTTTGTTATGGTTGTTTTCCAGATTTTTAAAGAACGTAAGTTTTTACGAGTGTCAATAAATGTTCTTCATGTCATCATCGGATTGCTTTTTGTAGTACATACATTAGGTTTGATTGCTCGTTGGTATATTTCCGGTCACGCACCGTGGAGTAATGCTTATGAAAGCATTATTTATGTCGCTTGGTCAACTATGTTCTTTGGATTGGCATTTGACAGAAAATCAAAATTAACAGTAGCTTCATCGGCATTTGTAACCGCTATGATATTAACCGCTGCTTATGCCAACTGGATTGATCCCGAAATCGCCAATTTACAACCGGTATTAAACTCTTATTGGTTAATGATTCACGTGGCAGTAATTGTAGCAAGTTATGGACCATTTGCACTTGGTTTTATTCTTGGTTTTGTATCGTTATTGTTGATGTTCTTCACTAATGAAAGCAATAAAAAGAAAATGGATTTAAACATTAAAGAATTAACCTATTTGAATGAAATGGCGTTGACCGTAGGTTTAGTAATGTTGACAATCGGTAATTTCCTTGGCGGACAATGGGCAAACGAAAGCTGGGGAAGATATTGGGGTTGGGATCCAAAAGAAACCTGGGCTTTAATCAGTATTATGGTGTATGCTTTTGTCATTCACGCTCGATTTGTTCCGGGAATGCGTAACAAATGGTTTTTTAATTTGATGGCAATGTTTGCTTTTGTTTCAATATTGTTTACCTATTATGGTGTAAATTTCCATTTAGTAGGATTGCATTCCTATGCCAGTGGTGAAGCTAAATCACTAAGCTGGATTTATTACACATTAGGAACTATTTCCTTGATTGGAATAATTACTTATCCAAAATTCAGAAAATATTACAAAAGATAATACTATAACAACAAACAAAAAGGTTCAACATCACGTTGAACCTTTTTTATTATACTATGTTTTCTAAAATTATACTTTTCCTAAAGTATAAAGTTGTTCCATCGTTGGTGTTGCACTTCCGCCGGCTGGTTCCAATGTAATACCAAAAGCTTCTGCACCTGAGGTTTTATCAACCGCAAATATTTTAGTGTCATTTGCTTTGAAATCAGCCAATAAACCAATGCTTGTTGGTGTTAAAGTAGGTTGTAGTTTAAGTGACCAAATTTGATATACTTTCCCTTCTGGTGGTTCAGGTAAACCGCTGGCATCAACATAAACTTCGTCGGTTTTTTGGTTCCAATAAATTTTAGCTTTAGCTGTTGGTGCAACCGTTTGTCCGCCAAGAGGAATTACTTTGTTGTTTTCATCTCTAACGATGGTTAAAACATCATTTACTGTTTTATTTTTCGATTCCAAATCAACAACAGTTTCCTGTAATTTATTTTTTTCTTGCTCAACAGTTATCACTTGATTATTGGATTTCTCTAATTCAAAATATTGATAACCAACACCAATCAATAATGCAATCGATGCAGCCCAACCAATATATTGCATGCGATTATTTCTTGGCTTCATATCAATTACCTTCGCTGAATGTTTAATTTCAAGTTGTGCTTTGATTTTTTCAAATTGACTGTGTGAAATAAACGGCGAAAAGCTACTCGATAAATTGAGAATTGCTTTTTCAATGGCAATAATTTCTTTGTTAATTTCAGGATGTTGTTTTGCCATTTGTTGTACTTCTTGTATTTCGGTTTCGTTGAGTAAACCATATACATAAAGTTCTAAAATTCCTGATTCTATAAATTCTTTTGCTTCCATTATACTTGAAGATACGTTCTTAAATCATTAATACAGTTTCGATTTTGTGTTTTTACTGTTCCAAGCGGAATTTCAAGTTCTTCTGAAGCTTCTTGTTGTGTAAATCCTTTAAAAAATAATAAATCTAACAATTGAATACATTTTGGCTTTAATTTCTTAATAAACTCTTGAATCCCGATAGTATCAATTCGGTTAATTGCTTTGTTACTGTCGTCTAATAGATGTACGAAATTGTCAGAAGAAAGGTTTTTTTGTTTGTTGTTAAAACCTTTGGAACGCAATTTATCAATAGCGGTATTTCGAGTAATGTTGAGCATCCAAGTATATAATCTTCCTTTGGAATCATTATAGGTTTCAATGTTTTTCCAAATTTTAACAAAACTCTCTTGAAGTACATCTTCTGCTTCTTCACGGTCGCTTATTAAGTTGGAAATTACGCTGAATAAACTCTTGGAATACATATCATAGAGCAATGTAAAAGCTCTGTCATCCTTCTTCAGGATCAAGGGTAAAAGTTCTTCTTGTGTCATAGCCTATAATTTGTGTGATTTGTAAATTTATGAAAAACAAATTACTATGAAATAATTTTTTATTTAAAACCAATTTAGAATCAATTCCGTATATGCTTAAAGATTAGGTTTTTTGTTTTTGTCAGCAAACATTTTATAGGTTAGGGGAGTGTTTGCTGCGTTGTTTGAAGCTCAGTATGTCCCCAATATACTGAGCTTCATTTTTATATGTAACTTTACCATTTTGATAACATCTGTTACAGTTTACATTTCGTAATTTTATAAAAAATATTCTATGAAAAAGCTAACATCCTTTTTACTTATTTCTTTCTTAATGTTGAGTTGTCATAATCAGGCTCAAAATCAAGGAAAATCAACTCAAAAATTTGAAAATAATACAACAAAAATGGAAAAACAGACAATTTATCAGTTTAAAGTAACTGATTTATATGGTAATGAATTTGATTTCGCCTCGTTGAAAGGCAAAAAAATACTAATTGTAAATACAGCATCAGAATGTGGATTAACACCGCAGTACAAAGATTTAGAATCTATTTATGAAAAATATAAAGACAAGAATTTTGTAATTGTTGGTTTTCCTGCCAATAATTTTGGAGCACAAGAACCGGGTTCCAATGAGCAGATTGCTACTTTTTGCCAAAAAAATTACGGAGTAACTTTTCCAATGATGGCAAAAATATCAGTAAAAGGAAATGATAAACATGAGCTTTATAAATTTTTAACTGAAAAAAGTAAAAATGGGTTGCAAGACAGCGAAGTAGAATGGAATTTCCAAAAATACTTAATCAATGAACAAGGTGAATTGGTTAAAGTATTGTCGCCAAGAGTTTTACCAACCGATAAAGAAATTGTTGGTTGGATTAACCAATGAATAATATATCATAAATACAAAAGTAACTCCTGATAAAATCGGGAGTTTTTTTTATTTTTATCAAAATATAAACAATATGAAAAAGAGGTTAGTAGTTTTAACTGGAGCCGGAATTTCTGCCGAGAGTGGCATTAAAACGTTTCGCGATGCCGATGGACTTTGGGAAGGTCATGATGTTATGGAAGTGGCTTCGCCTGAAGGTTGGCGTAAAAACAAGGAACTCGTGCTCGATTTCTATAATCAAAGAAGAAGACAGTTACATGAAGTAAAACCAAATCTAGGTCATTTTACCTTAGCTGAATTAGAAGTCGATTTCGAGGTTCATATTATTACTCAAAATGTAGATAATCTTCATGAACAAGCGGGAAGTTCAAAGGTTTTACATCTTCACGGTGAATTGTTCAAAGCAAGAAGTACAAAAAATGAAAACTATATCTTAGACTGGAAAACCGATTTGAATTTAGGTGATGTTGATACAAACGGAAACCAATTGCGACCACATATTGTTTGGTTTGGCGAAGCCGTTCCGGCATTGGATGAAGCAATCGAAATTACTCAAACAGCTGATTATTTTGCTGTAATTGGAACATCATTACAAGTGTATCCTGCTGCAGGTTTATTACATTATACCAAGCCAAATATTCCTGTTTTTTATATTGATCCTAAACCGGCAACAATTTATGATTTGGCCAATCCATTGGAAGTAATTTCTGCGAATGCTACAGAAGGTGTTCCTTTTTTAAAACAAAAACTATTGCAATAAAATTTAGAACCGTAATTTTTATTCATAAAAAAAGCTGTCTCATTTTAGGACAGCTTTTTCTATTTGATAAAGAAATTATTTTCTTTTTAATACTTTTTCTACAGCTTCAACAATCGCTTGATTGTTCAGTTTGTATTTTTCCATTAATTGGTCCGGTGTTCCACTTTCGCCAAAACTGTCGTTAACGGCTACAAATTCTTGCGGTACTAAATGATTTTGGATTAAAGTTCTGGAAACGCTTTCGCCCAAACCACCAATAATATTGTGTTCTTCGGCAGTTACTACACAACCGGTTTTTTTAACCGATTTTAAAATAGCTTCTTCGTCAAGAGGTTTAATTGTGTGGATATTAATTACTTCAGCAGAAATACCTTTGGCTTCAAGAGCTTCAGCAGCAATTAAAGCTTCCCAAACTAAATGTCCGGTAGCAATAATTGTTACATCGGTTCCCTCGTTAAGCATGATAGCTTTTCCGATTACAAACGGCTCATCGGCAGGAGTGAAGTTAGGCACAACCGGACGACCAAAACGTAAGTAAGCCGGACCATGATGATCAGCCAATGCAATAGTTGCTGCTTTGGTTTGGTTGTAATCACAAGTATTGATAACGGTCATTCCCGGTAACATTTTCATCAAGCCAATGTCTTCCAATATTTGGTGTGTTGCGCCATCTTCGCCTAGTGTTAAACCAGCATGTGAAGCACAAATCTTTACGTTTTTATCAGAATAAGCAACCGATTGACGGATTTGGTCATACACTCTTCCGGTAGAAAAGTTAGCGAAAGTTCCTGTAAACGGAATTTTTCCTCCAATAGTTAATCCGGCAGCAATTCCAATCATATTGGCCTCTGCAATACCAATTTGGAAAAAACGTTCCGGATGATTTTTCTTGAAATCGTCAAATTTTAACGAACCAATCAAGTCGGCGCAAAGCGCTACGACATTTTCATTTTTTTGTCCCAATTCGGTCATTCCTGCTCCAAATCCTGAACGTGTATCTTTACTTCCTGTATTTTCGTATTTTTTCATTTGTTTGTGTTGTATTTTAAATTGTAGTAATGTTTCTAGCTAATTACTAGTCACTTATCACTAATTTAATAATCTCCTAAAGTTTCAGCATTTTGAGCCAAACCAGTTGCTAACTGGTCGTCATTTGGAGCTTTTCCGTGCCAAGCATGTGTATGCATCATAAAATCAACACCGTTGCCCATAACTGTATGCAATAAAACGCAAACCGGTTTCCCTTTACCTATTCTGCTTTTAGCTTCTTCCATTCCGGCAATGATAGCTTCAATATTATTTCCATCTTTGATTTCTAAAACATCCCAATCGAATGCTTCAAATTTGGCTTTTAGATTTCCTAATGATAAAACATCATCAGTAGAACCGTCAATTTGTTGTCCGTTGTAGTCAACAGTTGCAATTAAATTATCTACTTTTTTAGCAGAAGCATACATGATAGCTTCCCAGTTTTGGCCTTCTTGCAATTCACCATCACCGTGTAAAGAATACACCAAATGATTGTCTTTGTTTAGTTTTTTAGCTTGTGCCGCTCCAATCGCTACTGATAAACCTTGTCCTAATGAACCTGATGCCATACGAACTCCCGGTAAACCTTCATGAGTAGTTGGATGTCCTTGCAATCTGGAATTTAGCTTTCTGAAAGTAGCCAATTCCGAAACAGGAAAATAACCACTTCTTGCTAATACACTGTAGAAAACAGGTGAGATGTGACCGTTTGATAAGAAAAATAAATCTTCGCCAATACCATTCATGTCAAAGCCGGGATTGCGTTTCATCAAATGTTGATAAAGCACAGTAAAAAACTCGGCACAGCCAAGAGAACCCCCGGGATGACCTGAATTTACAGCATGAACCATACGAAGAATATCTCTTCTAACTTGTGTTGTAAAATCTTGTAAATGTTGTGTGTTAGACATTATAAATAGATATAAATTATTTGCCCTCAAAAGTAATTCTATTTTTTCTAAAGGCAAAAGTTTTGTGGATTACTTATCAAAGAGTTTTTAATAATAGGTGTGTTTTGAGTATAGATAGTTAGTATTAAAAATAAAAGAGAAGTTACTTCTGTTAAATAATTCCCTAATTCGTAATGCTTACATTGTAATTAAATTATCTTTGCTCCCGAAAAAAAATCGAATAAAAGCTATACATGAAATTTGATTTATTACAAAAAGACCCAAATTCAAAAGCTCGTGCAGGTGTTATAACCACTGATCACGGAACAATTGAAACACCAATATTTATGCCTGTTGGAACAGTTGCTTCAGTAAAAGGAGTCCATCAGCGCGAATTAAAAGAAGAGATTAATCCGGATATAATTCTTGGAAATACGTATCATTTATATCTTCGTCCGCAAACCGAAATTTTAGAAAAGGCAGGCGGTTTACATAAATTTATGAATTGGGATAGAAATATCCTGACGGATTCCGGTGGTTATCAAGTATATTCACTTTCGGCTAATAGAAAAATCAAAGAAGAAGGTGTAAAGTTTAAAAGTCATATTGACGGTTCATATCATTTCTTTTCTCCCGAAAATGTAATGGAAATCCAAAGAACTATTGGTGCCGATATTATTATGGCTTTTGATGAGTGTACACCTTATCCATGTGATTACCGTTATGCAAAACGTTCTATGCACATGACGCATCGTTGGTTAGACAGATGTATCAGCCATTTGGAAAAATTACCTTTTAAATATGGGTATGAGCAAACTTTTTTCCCGATAGTTCAAGGAAGTACATATAAAGATTTACGCATACAATCAGCAGAATATATTGCCAATGCCGGTGCACAAGGAAACGCTATCGGTGGATTGTCGGTTGGAGAGCCGGCAGAAGAAATGTATGCTATGACTGAAGTTGTTTGTGATATCCTTCCGGAAGATAAACCACGTTACTTGATGGGCGTAGGAACACCTATCAATATACTTGAAAACATTGCTCTTGGGGTTGATATGTTTGATTGTGTAATGCCAACACGCAATGCTCGAAACGGAATGTTATTTACGGCAAATGGCGTTATCAATATCAAAAATAAAAAGTGGGAAGCTGATTTTTCTCCAATTGATGAAATGGGACATACTTTTGTAGATACTGAATACACAAAAGCTTATTTGAGACATTTATTTGCTGCCAATGAATATTTAGGAAAACAAATTGCTACTATTCATAATCTTGGTTTTTATTTATGGTTGGTTCGTGAAGCCAGAAAACATATCTTAGCAGGCGATTTCAGAGTATGGAAAGATATGATGGTTAAACAAATGAGTCAACGATTGTAATATTACGTGTTCAAAGTTGCGAGTTGGATGTTAATTCGAAACCCGCAACTCGAAACTCAAACCCGCAACTTGAAAGGATGCTTAAAATAATTGATAAATACATCTTAAAACGCTACTTAGTGACATTTGTTGTAATGTTACTAATGTTTATTCCAATTGGTATCGTAATTGATGTATCGGAAAAAATCAATAAAATATTAGCCAATAAAGTTCCTTTTCCTCAAGTCGCTTTATACTATCTTGATTTTACAATTTATTTTGCCAACCTGTTATTTCCTATATTTTTGTTTTTGTCGGTTATTTGGTTTACCTCCAAATTGGCCAATAATACCGAAATTATTGCTATACTAAGTTCGGGTATTTCGTTTACTCGATTTCTTCGTCCGTATTTGGTTGGAGCAACTATAGTATCGGTATTTGCATTGGTAATGAATGTTTTTCTCATGCCGAGTGCGGCTGCCGGTTTCAAAAGCTTTCGATATAAATATCTTAATAGTACCAATTCTAGTGTTAAAGACGATTCAAATGTTTTTCGTCAAATTAGTAAAGACGAATACATTTATGTAAATAGCTTTAATGATGCTACAAAAATGGCATTCAACTTTTCGATGGAAAAATTTGAAGGCGATAAGTTGAAATATAAACTAAGTGCTTCACGCATAAAATTTAATCCTCAAGACAGTACATATACCATCTACAATTATACTAAACGAAAAGTAGGTTTATTAAATGATATTATTGAGACAGGAGAAAAAAAGGACACTATTTTTAATTTTGATTTGGATGATTTAACTCCCGTAGTTTATATTGCTGAAACGTTACCGTTACATGAATTAAATAAATTTATTGATAAAGAAAGAGAAAGAGGTTCGTCTAATATCAACACTTATTTAGTGGTTTTGTACAAAAAATACAGTATTCCGGTTTCGGCATTTATTTTGACAATTATTGCGGTTTCAGTTTCATCTATGAAACGCCGTGGTGGAATGGGGATGAATCTTGCCATTGGAATTATTTTAGCATTTGCTTTTGTGTTTTTAGATAAGGTTTTTGGAGTGCTTGCTGAAGCTTCCAGTGCACCTCCTTTGTTGGCAGTTTGGACACCTAATATTCTTTTCGGAATTTTGGCTATCTTCCTTTTACGAAATGCTAAGCGATAATTTAAAAAGTTATTTACACCTTCATTTGATAGTATTCATTTGGGGTTTCACAGCCGTTCTTGGCGCATTAATTTCTTTAGATGCTTTGCCACTGGTTTGGTTTCGGATGCTTTTTGCTGTTGGTTTCATAGCGATTTACATTTATTTTAAAAAGCTTCCGCTACGAGTAAACACCAAGACATTGTTGCAATTTATTTTTGCCGGATTAATCATCGCATTGCATTGGTTTACTTTTTTTAAAGCAATTAAAGTTTCTAATGTTTCGGTTACTTTGGCGTGTTTATCGACCGGCGCTTTTTTTGCATCTTTATTGGAACCAATTTTATTTGGGAAAAAGATTGTTTGGTATGAAGTTTTTTTCGGAATATTGGTTGTATTTGGATTGTATATTATTTTTAATGTAGAAGGAAGTTATTGGACAGGAATTGTTTTAGCTTTGATATCAGCATTTTTATCAGCACTCTTTGCGGTTATTAATAGTAAGTTTGTCAAAGAACACGATCCAACAGTAATTTCTTTTTATGAATTGGCAGGTGGAGTACTTTTTTTCTCTGTCCTTTTACTTTTTGGGAATAATTTTAATACTGAATTTTTTCAGCTTTCAACTAACGATTTATTATACTTATTTATATTAAGTTCGATTTGTACAGCTTATGCTTTTATAGCTTCTACTGCTGTAATGAAGTTTCTTAGTCCTTATACTGTAATGTTGACAATCAACCTGGAACCAATTTATGGAATTATACTCGCAGTTTTAATTTTTGATGAAAAAGAAAAAATGAGTTTTGATTTTTATTTAGGCGCTTTGTTAATCTTATTCACTGTATTGCTGAATGTTATTATTAAAACTCGTAAAAAATCGTTTAATTAACTAATAAGTGTTTACAACAAATCATTTATTTTAATGTTGTATCACAATAGAATATTTTATATTTGCTGTTCGATTAAACAAAACTAACAACTTATGGAATACTTAGATTTTGAACTTCCTATTAAGGAATTGGAAGATCAACTCGATAAATGTCAGATTATAGGTCAAGAGTCTAATGTTGATGTTACTGCAACTTGTAAACAAATCGAGAAGAAGTTAGAGGAAACAAAAAAGAAAATATATAAAAATCTAACAGCTTGGCAAAGAGTTCAACTATCTCGCCATCCTAACCGACCTTATACTTTAGAACATATTGAAAATTTAACCAAAGGAACATTTTTAGAGTTGTTTGGTGATAGAGGTTTTAAGGATGATAAAGCCATGGTTGGCGGTTTAGGAAAAATAGGAGATCAGTCTTTTATGTTTGTTGGTCAACAAAAAGGAGTGAATACTAAAATGCGTCAGTTGCGTAATTTTGGTATGGCAAATCCTGAAGGTTACCGCAAAGCATTACGATTGATGAAAATGGCAGAAAAGTTCAATATTCCCGTTGTTACGCTTATTGATACTCCGGGAGCTTATCCGGGATTGGAAGCAGAAGAACGCGGGCAAGGAGAAGCAATTGCCAGAAATATTTTGGAAATGACACGTTTGAAAGTGCCTATTATTTGTGTGATTATAGGCGAAGGAGCATCAGGTGGCGCACTAGGAATTGGTGTTGGGGACAGAGTTTTGATGATGGAAAATACTTGGTATTCAGTAATTTCCCCTGAGTCTTGTTCGTCAATTCTTTGGAAAAGTTGGGAGTATAAAGAACAAGCTGCGGAAGCATTAAAGTTGACATCGGCCGATATGAAAAAACACAAATTGGTTGATGATATTATTCCGGAACCACTTGGCGGAGCTCATTATGATAAACCTACAACTTTCAAAACAGTTGAACAATATATTATGAAAGCCTTTAATGAATTAAAAGATTTATCAACAGAAGAGTTAATTGCTCAAAGGATGGATAAATACAGCAAGATGGGCGAATTCAAGGAGTAAAATCTTATAAAAACATTGTTAAATCCGAAGCCCAATGGTTTCGGATTTTTTTTTGGTTATCAACAAAAAATAGAAGTTACTAACACATTATTAGCATACGATTGCTAACAATTCAATTTTAGAAGTAGTGTCAAAAAAACTACTTTCGCTTTATGGAAAACCTGAGAAATATTAATCCGATAAAAGTAGATAAAACGACTATCATTAACCTTGAAAAAGGAAAGCTACCACCACAAGCACTCGACCTTGAGGAAGCAGTACTTGGTGCTATGATGATAGATAAAAAAGGGGTTGATGAGGTAATTGATATTCTTCAGCCGGATGCTTTTTATAAAGAGGCTCATAAGCACATTTTTGAAGCTATTTTTCAGTTATTCACAGATTCGCAACCTATTGACTTATTAACGGTTTCCGCTCAATTAAAAAAGAATGGAAAACTTGAATTGTCAGGAGGAGATTTCTATCTCATTCAACTGACGCAAAAAATATCTTCATCGGCACATATTGAATTTCATTCCAGAATTATTCTGCAAAAATTCATTCAGCGTAGTTTAATTAAAATTTCATCTGAGATTATTGAAGACTCTTATGATGAATCGACAGATGTTTTTGATTTATTAGACAAAGCAGAATCTAAACTTTACGAAGTAACGCAAGGAAATATCAAAAGAAGTTCCGAAACAGCGCAAAGTTTAGTTATTCAGGCCAAAAAAAGAATTGAAGAAATTGCGAATAAAGAAGGTTTGAGCGGGATTCCAACCGGATTTGAAAAATTAGATAAAGTAACGTCGGGTTGGCAACCTTCTGATTTGATTATTATTGCAGCACGTCCAGGTATGGGTAAAACAGCTTTCGTACTTTCGATGGCGAGAAATATGGCTATTGATTTTGGTGCTCCGGTAGCTTTGTTTTCATTGGAGATGTCTTCCGTTCAATTAATTACCCGTTTGATTTCTTCAGAAACAGGTTTGTCATCAGAAAAATTGAGAACAGGAAAATTAGAGAAGCATGAATGGGAACAGCTTTCTACCAAAGTAAAAGATTTGGAAAAAGCACCTTTATATATTGATGATACGCCTTCATTATCCATTTTTGATTTAAGAGCAAAAGCACGTCGATTATCATCACAACACGGTATTAAGATGATTATTGTTGATTATCTTCAGTTAATGACAGCCGGTGGCGGTGGAAAAGGTGGCGGGAATCGTGAACAGGAAATTTCAACCATTTCTCGAAACTTAAAAGCATTAGCAAAAGAACTTAATGTTCCTGTGATTGCTCTATCACAGTTATCGCGTGCTGTAGAAACTCGTGGTTCAAGTAAAAGACCTTTACTTTCCGATCTTCGTGAATCGGGAGCGATTGAGCAAGATGCCGATATTGTATCTTTCATTTATCGTCCTGAATATTATAAAATTGAAGAATGGGATGATGATGAACATTCACCAACTGAAGGTCAGGCGGAATTTATTATTGCAAAACACAGAAATGGTTCTCTGGAAAATATTCGTCTGAAATTCCTTGGTCATTTAGGTAAATTTGACAACCTTGATGAGTTTGGAAGTTTATATGATGATTTACCATCCAGAATGAATTTGGATGATAACCCTTTTGTGACTAAAAATTTACCGTCTGCTAATGAGGCATTTGGAAGTAATATAAATTCTGATGCTGATGATGATAGTGATGTACCTTTTTAATCCTACGTAAAAACACTTATTTTTTTGCTTAATTCTTAGGTAATACTATATTTTGTGCTAATTTTAGCTATTCAAAAATTAGACACAGATTATGGCAAAAAATGTTATTTCTTTAGAACAAGCTCAAAATTGGGCAACAATTTACAGAGAGAAAAATCCGGGTTCTGTAATTGCTTATCTTATTCCGGGAATTGACTTTAAACAATTATTAAGTGAAAACGGAACTGTTGATATTCGGGCTTATGTAGGGATTGATCCCGAAAGCGGTTTACAAAAATTAATGCTTGTTGGTGTTGATGCAAAAGGCAATGATTTGATTGATGAAAAAAGTGGATATGATATTTATGATTTTACACAACCTTGTCCTAACAAGTGTGATATAGAAAGTCCTCTTTTTAACTTGAAATGATAAAAATAGTCTCTGAGATTTTTGCTGATATAGGTTATGTTTTGTTATTCGTAAACTGTATATTGTTAGGTAAAAATATTTCAAAAAAGACAAAACCATTTAGAGTATTTCTTATTTATAACCTTGTGATGTTGATCATTCAGATGACATCCAAGGTTATGTTTACTTTAAAAATGAACAATTTATTTTTGTCGCATTTTTACTTTATTTTTCAGTTTTTAATACTCAGCCATTTTTACTATATATTGTTGGACGTTCCGTTTCAAAAAAAAGTGGTAAAAATTGTATCAACAATAACATTACTTTTGTTATGTATTGATTACACTTGGAAACCCGAGCTTTTTTTTTCACTGAATCTACTTGAAATTTTTATAACATCATTGCCTGTTGTTATATATGCCGCTTTTCATTTGTATAACCTACTAAATAAAGAGCATCATTTTTATTATACGACTATAGGATTATTGATATACCTTTATGGTAGTACATTTCTTTTTTTGTCATATGAATTAATTATGATTGCAATTGAAAGGGAAGCTGGAATATATATATGGTTTTTAAATATTTTTCTGTATGTCATTTATCAGTTATTCATACTTAAAGATTTAATAAAGCAAAAAAGAAATGAAAACAGAAATTGAAATTATTAAAGTTTTTACTTATACCTTTTTGGCATTCATGGCGATGGCTTTGGTACTTATTTTATTTTTCTATTATTCAAGAAAAAAAATAATCAAGCATGAAGTTGAGAAAAAAAACCTTGAAATTCAGCATCAAAAAGAAATTACTAATACGATTATTACCATTCAGGAGCAAGAACGAGAACGTATAGCTCGAGATTTACACGATGAGATAAGTTCAAAACTGAATGTAGTTTCACTTAATAGCCATTTGTTAAAAACACCAAACCTTTCTTTTACTGAGGTAGAAGAAATAACTCGAAACATAACAGATCTAACAGCAAAGGCTCTTGAAAGTTCGAGAAGAATAGCGCATGATTTATTTCCGCCGGTTTTTGAAAAATTTGGATTGGAAGCCGGAATTGAAGAATTAATCGAAGAGATGCAATCGGTCGAGAAATTTAAAATTGATTTTAAAAACCAACTCAATTTAGCGGAATTAGATAGTGAAATCCAGTTGTCTGTTTTTAGAATTCTTCAGGAATTATTCAATAATACTCTTAAATATGCCAAAGCCACTGAAGTGTCAATTACCTTTGATTCGATAAACGAAAAAAAGATACTGTGCTATCAAGATGATGGAGTTGGATTTAATCTTTCTAATCATAATAAAGGTATGGGATTGATAAATATTGAAAGTCGAGTGAATATAATAAATGGAAATTTTATTATAAATACGGCAGAAAATAATGGATTTAAAATTGAAATAGAGTTTTAGAAATGGATAATAAAATTAAGATTGCTCTTGCTGACGATGAGGAATTATTCAGAAAAGGGATTTACTTTCTTTTACAAAGAGAACCCAATATTGAGATTATATTTGAAGCTGCCAATGGGAATCAACTAATAGATTTTTTAAATACAAATTCAAAACATCCGGATATTATTTTAATGGATTTGAAAATGCCATTATTAAATGGTGTAGAGGCAACAAGAATCATAACACAGCAATTTTCTCATATAAAAATTATAGCGTTAACAAGTTATAATACCAAGTCATTTATTGCTAATATGATAGAAATTGGTGCTGCATCTTTTTTAGTAAAGAACTCTTCACCTCAAGAAATGATTGCTACTATAAATGAAGTAATTAATAAAGGATTCTATTACAACGAAACTGTGATGAAAGTTTTGACAGAAGTTAATACAATATCGACTAGAAAAAGCACTTTTTTTAAACAAGACGAATTAACAACAAGAGAAAGAGAAATTTTAGAACTTATTTGTAGTCAATACAGTACTTTGGAAATTGCCGAAAAACTTTTCATTAGCCCAAGAACAGTAGAGGTTCACAGAAATAGTCTTTTGGTAAAAACAAGTTCTCAAAATATTGCGGGCTTAGTTGTTTATGCGATTCAAAATAAAATCGTTATTGTTTAAAAAAAGAGTGAGGACAATTCCCATCGTCCTCACACCAACTAACTAAAGGAAGTCTCAATTCCCTAAGATAAAATTTATAGCGATTGCAAATGTGATTACCAAATATAAGGCAACCGATACTAATGCAATTTTTTGATGTAATGGTAAATTTTTCATTTTTTCAATCATAATTTGGATGGTAAATAATCTATTGCTTGACATGTTTCAAAATTAAGATTTGGAAATTTCATGGATATACGTAGAAATACGTATTTTTGGTTTTATTTTTTAACAAAAAATTGTCTGTAAAAATTACTTAAAATGCTATCTTCGTTGCGATAACGATCATAAAGATGAATCTTTCTAAAAAAATTATAATACTTTTCTTGGTTTTAGTTTCAGGAGTAACCAGAGCTAATTTTATATTGTTACCAATGGATGAAGTTTCACAGAAAAATCATTTAAAAGCTTATGGAATTACGTATTGGGCTTTAGATAAACAATATAAAGCAAGTTGGTTGTTAAATTATCGAGGAGGTTCCTTTCTTTTACCTGATGCGCCTGAGATTAGAAAAGAATGCCAAATCAGAGGCGTGAGTTTTGAACTCGTTTCAGATGCAGAAGCTAATCAGATATTTGAAGAAATTGCTTCACCATCACAAAATATGGAGACGGTAGTGCTTGAAAAAGCACCTAAAGTGGCGGTTTATACACCAAAAGGAAAAAAGCCTTGGGATGATGCTGTGACCATGGTTTTAACTTATGCAGAAATTCCTTTTACACCTATTTATGATGAAGAAGTTCTTTCAGATCAATTGATTTTATACGATTGGTTGCACTTGCATCATGAGGATTTTACAGGACAATACGGTAAATTTTTTGGAGCTTACAGGAATGCACCTTGGTATATTGAACAGAAAAAAGAATCCGAAGCACTGGCAAATAAATTAGGGTTTACTAAAGTTTCACAAGAAAAATTGGCAGTTGCAAAAAAAATAAGGGATTTTGTAATCGGTGGCGGATTTATGTTTGCCATGTGTTCTGCTACGGATAGTTTTGATATAGCATTGTCTGCCGAAGGTGTAGATATTTGTGAGCCTATGTTTGATGGTGATACTAGTGAGCCCAATTATCAGTCAAAAATAGATTATTCCAGAACATTTGCATTTAAAGATTTTATACTGGAAAGAAAACCGGAACGTTACGAATTCTCAGATATTGATACGACGGAAAAACGAAGAATTCCAATGGAAAAAGATTATTTCACATTAATGGAATTTTCAGCAAAATGGGATGTTATTCCAAGTATGTTGTGTCAAAATCATACGCAATTGGTTAAAGGTTTTATGGGACAAACTACAGCTTTCACCAGAGATTTGATAAAATCGAGTGTATTAGTTCTGGGAGAGAATCAGTTGAATGAAGAAGCTCGTTATATTCATGCACAACGCGGAAAAGGTTTTTTTACGTTCTTTGGCGGACATGATCCGGAAGATTATCAGCATCGAGTAGGCGACGAGCCAACAGTTCTTGATTTACATCCAACTTCTCCCGGCTTCCGTTTAATCTTGAATAATGTACTTTTTCCTGCAGCAAGAAAAAAACCTCAGAAGACATAAGATTTTAATTTCAATAAAAAAATCCCAATTCCAATGTTACTTTGTCCTTAAATTTAGGTGTTTTGGAATGTGATTGAATTCGTCTTGAAGCAGAATACCTAAATGATTTTGACCTAGTAAAGTATCTAAAGTTATAGTAGGTAAAAAATCATGATTAATTAGCAATCACAAACTACGAATCACTATTTTTGCACCACAACAAAAACAACACAACAAATGTCACTAACTACTTTAAATGCTATTTCTCCTATTGACGGTCGTTACAGAAAAGTAACCAAGCCATTAACCGATTTTTTCTCAGAAGAAGCTTTAATCAAATATAGAGTCTTAGTCGAAATTGAGTATTTTATATCACTATGTGAAAATGATTTACCTCAATTAAAAAGAATAAATTCAACTGTTTTCGAGAGTTTGAGAAATATCTATAAAAACTTTTCTACCGAAGATGCACTTTGGATTAAAGAAACAGAAAAAACAACCAATCATGATGTAAAAGCAGTTGAGTATTTTATTAAAGACAAATTTGAAGGTCTTGGACTTTCTCAGTATAAGGAGTTTATTCACTTTGGATTAACATCTCAAGATATCAATAATACTGCTATTCCGCTTTCGACTAAAGAGGCATTTGAAAAAGTATATTTACCAAGTCTGATAAGTGTAATTGCCAAATTAAAAGAACTAAGTATTGAGTGGAGAGATGTTCCGATGCTTGCCAGAACCCATGGACAACCGGCATCACCAACACGTTTAGGTAAAGAGATTTTGGTTTTTGTAGAACGTTTGGAAGAACAAATGAGATTGTTGTTTAATGTTCCATTTGCAGCAAAATTTGGTGGCGCAACAGGAAATTTTAATGCGCATCATGTGGCATATCCAAATGTAGATTGGAAAAAATTCGGAACCGATTTTGTAGAAGGAATTTTAGGGTTGCAACATTCATTTCCAACAACTCAAATAGAACATTATGATCATTTTGCTGCATTTTTTGATTCTTTAAAAAGAATAAATACCATCATAATCGATTTGGATAGAGATATTTGGACGTATGTTTCGATGGATTATTTTAAACAAAAAATTAAAGCAGGCGAAATTGGCTCATCAGCTATGCCACATAAAGTAAACCCGATTGATTTTGAAAATTCTGAAGGAAATCTGGGAATTGCCAATGCTATTTTTGAACATCTTGCAGCAAAATTACCTATTTCAAGATTACAACGTGATTTGACTGATAGTACAGTTTTAAGAAATGTGGGAGTCCCAATTGGTCATACTATCATTGGATTCGAAGCAACACTTAAAGGTTTGAATAAATTATTATTGAATGAAGTAAAATTCGCCGAAGATTTAGAGAAAAATTGGGCAGTTGTCGCTGAAGCAATACAAACTATTCTTCGTCGTGAAGGCTATCCAAATCCGTATGAAGCATTGAAAGGATTAACCCGAACTAATACGGTTATCAATAAACAATCTATACACGAGTTTATTGAGACTTTGGAAGTTTCTGAGTCTTTAAAAACTGAGCTTAAAAATATTACTCCAAGTAACTATTTGGGAATCTAAATCAGTATCGAAAGATATTTCTTTACAGACTATATTTTCAGATGTTAATTGATTGTTAACAGAGCAAGTTTTCTAATGAAAAGTTTGAAAAACTAGGTGTTTTTTGTATTTTGCGACTATTCATTTTTAATACAAAAATACACGCCTATGTTTTTAATTTCGACAGCTGCAACGGAAGCTTCACACCATTTATATCCGCTCATCAGTGATTTAGGTTTAATTCTAATGACCGCCGGAGTTGCTGTTCTATTGTTTAAAAAAATTAAACAACCCTTAGTTTTAGGTTATCTTATTGCCGGATTTTTAGCCGGAAATCATTTTGACTTTTTTCCGTCTGTAAAAGATGTTCATAGTGTGGAAGTTTGGGCAGAAATAGGGGTTATCTTTTTACTCTTCAGTTTGGGATTGGAATTCAGTTTCAAGAAGTTAATGAAAGTAGGAGGAACGGCGTCTATAACTGCATTAACCCAAATTATCTGTATGGTTTTTATAGGATATTGGGTAGGACAACTTATGGGTTGGAAAGACATGGATAGTATTTTCTTGGGAGTTATTTTATCCATTTCATCTACTACAATCATCCTTCGGGCTTTTGATGAATTAGGTGTAAAAGGACGAAAGTTTGCCGGAATTGTATTTGGCGCATTGATTGTAGAAGATATTGTAGCCATTGTAATGATGGTATTGCTTTCTACCATAGCTGTTAGTCAGCAATTTTCTGGAAGTGAATTGATTGTGTCGGTTTTGAAACTAATTTTCTTCCTTACTTTATGGTTTATCGGCGGAATTTTTTTCATTCCGACCTTATTGAAAAAAGCCAAAAATCTACTTACGGATGAAACTATGCTGATTATGTCATTGGCGCTTTGTTTAATGATGGTTGTTTTAGCAACTAAAGCCGGGTTTTCTCCTGCGCTTGGAGCTTTTATTATGGGATCCATCATTGCCGAAACGACTCAGGCAGAGCGAATAGAACATTTGGTAAAACCGGTAAAAGATTTATTCGGAGCAGTTTTCTTTGTATCAGTAGGTATGTTGATAAACTTGGATACTTTGGTAGAATATGCCGTTCCGGTAGTGATTATAACCTTACTTACTGTTTTTGGAAAATCAATAAGCTCTACGATTGGTGCATTGCTTTCGGGACAACCATTAAGACAGTCGGTTCAAACAGGAATGTCATTGGCACAAATAGGTGAGTTCTCTTTTATCATTGCTACATTGGGAATGTCTTTGAAAGTAACCAGTGATTTTTTATATCCAATTGTTGTGGCAGTATCGGCTATCACAACTTTTACAACTCCTTTTTTGATAAAAGTGGCGACTCCTTTTTCGGAAATATTAGAAAAGAAATTGCCAAAAAAATGGGTTCGTTCCATTAATACTTATAGTTCTAATACACAGGCGATAAAATCAGTTAGTAATTGGCAAATTGTCTTACGTTCGAGTTTTATTCAAATCGTTATCCATTCGGTTATTATTATAGCTATTATTATATTATCCTCAAGATTTGTATTGCCTATAGTGGAGCATTCTAAATTTGGAAATGCTATTGCGGCCATAATAACACTTATTGTAATTTCTCCTTTTTTATGGGCTTTATCTTTAAGAAGAGTTGCTGTAGATGAAGTTAATATTCTTCGTCAAGAAAGAAAATACCGCGGGCCAATGATTATGATTATTTTGCTTCGAATAACTTTAGCATTATTTTACATTGGTTTTGTTTTAAATAACTTTTTCTCTTCAGGAGTTGCTCTTATTGCATTTTTGGTTGCTATTGTAACTTATATTTTGTTTCCTAAACAATTACACGCTGTTTATAATAAAATTGAAGGTCACTTTTTGAGTAATTTTAATGACAGAGAAATCAGAAAAGAAAATAAACGTCAAAATACATTATCACCTTGGGATGGTCACATGGCGGATTTCAATATTGCAAAAGAATCTAATTTGGCAGGAAAAACTTTGTTGGAACTTAAAATCAGAGAACAATTTGGTATTAATATAGCTTCCATTCGACGAGGAGATGTTTTGATAAATATTCCGGTAAGAACCGAGCGATTATTTCCCGGAGATGAAATTAGCGTTATAGGAACCGATGATCAGGTCAAAGAATTCAAAAATTATTTAGATAAAAATGAAATTGATGTTCCGGAAAAAGTAGAACAAACTGAAATTATATTACAAAAACTGGAACTTAAAAATAGAGTTTGTATTGGGAAAAGTATCAGGGAATCGCAAATTCGAGAGAAAACACATGGTATTATTGTAGGAATAGAACGCAACGGAAAACGTATACTAAATCCTGAATCACATTTGGTTTTGGAAGACAGTGATATTTTATGGATTGCAGGTGAAAAGAAAAAAATTGCAGAATTTTTGAAAGTATAGTTTATTGATAACCTATATCTTTTTTGAAAGTTTCTAAATAATTGTAAAACAGCAAGGACAAATTGGTCATATTTTACTTATGGAATAAAAAAATAAGTTAGGAGTCTTGTCTCTTTAAATTCAGTAGCATGAGAAAGATATTAATAATGGCGTTGTTCTATTCGTTTTTATTGAACGCTCAATCGCAGCGTGAGTTGTACAACAATAGTATAAAAGCGTATGAAGCAAAAAAATATTCGGAATTTTTACAAATAACAAAACAACTCGACAGTATTCGTCCAATGCATCCAACGTTTACTTATAATTTAGCGGTAGCTTATGCTCTAAATCAGGAAATAGAAAATGCAGTGGCGCAGCTAAAAAAAGTAATTCTAATGAATGCAAAAACAGTATTTGAAGATGATGCTGATTTTCAAAATATAAAAGAAACCGAAGTTTTTAAAGCTTTGTCAGCATTCAAGCAGAAGCAATTGGAGATCATCACAAATTCTCAAAAAGCAATCATTTTATCCGAAAAAGCATTGCATCCGGAAGGCTTGGTTTATTTGCCTAAAACAAAAACTTGGTTGGCTTCCAGTATCCGAAAAAGAAAGATAGTTTCATTTGATGAAAAAACAGGAAATTGTTCTGATTGGCTGAAAGAGGAAAGTATATTGGCTGTTTTTGCTATGAAGCCTGATGCTAAAGAAGAATTTCTTTGGGTTGCTACAAGTGCGATTCCTGAGATGGAAAATTTCAATGAAACTGTAAAAGGGAAAGCAGAAATTTTGAAAATAAACATAAAAACAAGAGAAATTGTAAAACGATATTCATCGGAAGGAAGTCATGTCTTTGGTGATATTTATGTGACTAAAAATAATAAAATATTTATTTCCGATAGTGAGAAGCCTATTTTTTATACGATTGAAAATGAAGCATTAGTTGTTTGGTTGTCGTTAGAAGATAAAGCTTTTAATTTGCAAGGTATTACAATGGACAAGGAAGAAAGAAAGTTGTTTGTTGCTGATTATCTAAAAGGAATAGCCGTTATCAAAACTGCTGATAAAGAAGTAAATTGGTTAAATTTTCCAAAAGACGCAACTCCAAAAGGAATTGACGGTTTGGTTTATGCTAAAAATAGTTTGTTTGCGGTTCAAAATGGTGTTTCACCTATCAGAATTACAGAATTCAAACTAAATTCATCTCATACCGGAATTATCGGCGTCAAGCTATTGGATAACAACCGACCGGAGTTTGATGAGCCTGCTTTACTTACGTTAGTAAAAGATAAACTTTACTTTTTTGCCAATTCGCCTTGGAAAGCGTACGATAAAAATGGATTTTTAGATGAAAATAAAGTGGCTAATCCTGAGTTATATTGGTTTCAACTTTAAGGTTTTACTACTTTCTTAAATCGCATCATTGGTATATCATCTATTAAAAAAAGGAGCTTACCATCACTGTCAATCGTATACTTGTTCACTTTTTTTAACATACCAAAATAGGCTTGTTCACCTCCGCCTTCACAGAATCTCATGGTTTGAATGGTTTCTCCAAATTGAATAAGTGTCTCTTTCAAAGTAAAAGTTCCGCTATATGTATTACAACTTGAATTTCCGCCAAAACTCATTTCTGATTTTTTTAGTGTTATTGTTGGTTTACCTTCGGGATATAATCCTTCAAAAGCAATTCTTGTTCCCGAAATATATTCTAATTCCCAAGTTGTATCATAAAAAGAAGAATTACTTTCTTTTTTATTATTTGTTTTTGTTGTGCAACAAGCAGAGAATAAAAACAAACTTAATAGTAATGAAGTTAGAGTGTTGTTTTTCATAGTGTTGTGTTTTTTAAACTACTAATTTAAGTCTTTTATGAGCTGGAATTGAATTTAGTATCGATTATTTCAATTAAAACATAAATACAATCTTTATTTTGACGAATGAAATCGCATTGAAATTTGTATTTTTGGATAACTTAAAACTTGATTATGAAAATTGTTATTTCGCCTGCCAAATCACTAAATTTTGAGAAAGAATTACCAACAAACCGTTTTTCGGAAGCAAAGTTTTTAAAACAAGCAACGACTATTCAAAAGACGTTGAAAAAGAAAAAACCAAAGCAATTGATGGCTTTAATGGACATTTCAGATAAGTTAGCGGAACTCAATTGGCAACGTAATCAAGATTGGCAAATACCTTTTTCTCCCGAAAATGCCAGGCAAGCTGTTTATGCTTTTGATGGCGATGTATATCAAGGATTGGATGTTTACACGTTGCCTGAAGACAAATTAGACGTTTTACAGGACAAACTCCGAATTTTATCAGGATTATATGGTTTGTTGCAACCGCTTGATTTAATACAGCCGTATCGCTTGGAAATGGGAACATCTTTGCCGATAGGAAAAAATAAAAATCTATATGAATTTTGGAAAAAAACGATAACCAAGCAATTGAATTCAGAATTGCAAAAGGGCGAACTGTTTATTAACTTGGCTAGTAATGAGTATTTTAGTGCGGTTGATGTTAAAACGCTGAAAGTTCCGGTTATTACTCCTGAATTTAAAGATTACAAAGACGGAAAACTTAAAATGATTAGCTTCTTTGCTAAAAAAGCCAGAGGTTTAATGGTTCGTTATATCATTGATACTAATGCCGAAACTATAGATGATTTAAAAGGTTTCAATTATGAAGGTTACGCTTTTGATTCTATACTTAGTTCAGGAAATAAATTGGTTTTTACCCGTTAATTAAGTATGTAAATATTCTTGATATTCTCTAATGGTTTCTTGCGTTGCTTTCCTTTGATCTCGAGCCAATTCTCTCATGGCTTCAACGCCTTTTTTAGCACAACGTTTTATTTTATACAATCGGGTAGAGAAGTAGCTCAGTTTTTCAGCATCTTCCGGTGAAAGTTTGGTTTGTAATTCACTAACAAATGAATTGAATTCCTGAATAACAATTTTGTTTTCTTCGTATTCGTCTTTTAAATCATCGAGAAATTCGTTAATTTCTTTGCTGATGTCGTTACTGATGTCTTCACTCTTCTTGCAAAGCGCTGCAATAGCCTTTTTTTCGTTGTTATTGAAAATTCCCATAATTTGTGTTGTTTTTGGTAAAAAGCTTGAAATCAATCAAATATAATGATTTTGTCGAATTGATTTGTAAAATGTTAATAAGTTGTTATTTTGGTTTAAAAATAATGTAATGAAGCTCAAACAATGTAAAGAGAATAATGTTTTTGAGTTAAATAATGTAGTATAGATAAAATCTATTTTGTAAATTAAATTTATTTAAAATCAATGTTTTAAATTATTTTACTTAAAGTGATAAATACGTTTTTTAATAGAGTTTCTTAAGATTGGCTAAGCCAGTTTTGAAGTATGGTTTTGCCAAAGGGAGTTAGAATACTTTCAGGATGAAACTGAATGCCTTTTACATCAAAGTTTGTATGACGTAAAGACATTATTCTACCATCATAGTCAACACTGGTAATGATTAATTCGTCTGAGATGGTTTCTGGATTTATAACCCAAGAATGATAGTGTCCTACTTCAAATTCATCAGGTAAATTGTCAAATAGTGTTTCGGTTTTATCTGTAATGGTTACTTTAGATGAAATTCCGTGAAGTGTTGATTGTAAGTTTGTTAAATTAGAATTAAAAACTTCACCAATAGCTTGAAGCCCAAGACATATTCCTAAAATACTTTTAGTTGAAGTAAACGTTTTGATTACTTCTTTAAGTAAACCGGCTTCATCAGGAATTCCCGGTCCGGGAGAAAGCAAGATTTTATGAAACGATTTGATTTCATCCAATTCAAATTCGTCATTTCGCATAACAGTTACTTTGGTATTCAAATCTTCCAGATAATGAACCAAATTATAAGTAAAGCTGTCATAATTGTCGATAACCAATACTTGTTGCATGTCTTACTTTTTGGTTCTGCAAAGATGGTTATTTTTTGGAATAAAAAAACCCTGAAAATTAATTCAGGGTTTCCTCTTCATAGCAGTTTTATCCAACCAATTAAAACTGTAAGTTAACTGTCAATTCAAAATCATCATAGATTACATTGTCTCCAAGGTTATCAAAGAAGTTTTTTGATTTGTATTTGATGTCATATTTTGTTCTGTCAACTTTGAATGAAGTTGTAGCAGTATTTCCTTTTACAGTTAAATCAAAAGTTACAGGATTAGTAATTCCCTTGATAGTTAAATCAGCAGTTACTGTATAAACTCCGTTTCCTTTATCTGCAATTTTAGAGAATTTTAAAGTTGCAGTTTTGTGTTTGTCAGTTCCAAAGAAATCATCAGCTTTTAAGTGTCCGTCTAATTTATCTTTCCATTCGCCTGATAAATCGGTAGTGTTGATAGATGTCATGTCAACTGTAAAGTTTCCGCCTTTAACTTTGTTTTTTTCGAAAACTAATACTCCGTCTTTAAAGTTAATTGTTCCGCTGTGCTCACCGGTTAATTTTTTTCCAACCCAGTTGATTTTACTTTTTTCAACATTGATTTTTTTGTTTTGAGCAGTAGCTACGGTTGTTCCAAAAGCTACTAATAATGCTAATGCAATAGTTTTCAAGTTTTTCATAATAATTGTTTTTAGATTTATAAATTAATAAAAAGTTCTTCGTTTGATTTACGTACTTTAGCGTAGTGCTGTGTGGCATCATCTTCATGACGATAACCAATCGTTGCTAATAAGCTGGCATTTAGCCCTAATTTGTCAAAGCCAAGAATTTTGTTGACTGCTTCCGGCTCAAAGCCTTCCATTGGTGTAACATCTATTTTTAACTCTGAAGCGGCATTCAAAAGATTTCCTAAAGCTAAATAGGTTTGTTTTGAAGTCCAATTGTTTTTGATTTCTAAGGGAAGTGTAGTGATTTTTGATTTAACAAAATCTACATATCCTTTTACATTTTCTGCCGGAATTCCTCGAGTTTCCGAAAGGTTTTTAGCATACGCATCAATTTCGGCATCACCAAAATTAGTGATATTAGCAAAAACAACTAAGTGGGAAGCTTCAACAATTTGAGATTGTCCCCAAGCAACCGGTTGGATTTTTGCTCTGATTTCAGGACTTTCGATGATAAATACTTTGTATGGTTGCAAACCATAAGAAGAAGCTGAAAGTCGTATAGCTTCTTTTAATGTCTCAAAATCTTCTTTGGATACTTTTTTGGAAGTATCAAATTTTTTAGTGGCATAGCGCCAATTGGCATTATCTATAAAATTACTCATTATTCGTTATTTGTGTTTCTGTATTTTTCTAATAAATTATTTAATTGTGTTAATTCGTCAAAAGATAAATTTTTTGAAAAAAATTGCTCGTGTTCAATTACTTTTGGATCTAATTCAGAAAGTAAATCCAATCCTTTTTGGGTGATTTTTACTTCAATCTTTCTTCTATTGCCAGGACAAACTTCTCGGGTAACCAAATCTTTCAAAAGCAATTTGTCAATCAATCGGGTAGTGTTACTGTTTTTGGCAATCATTCGTTCCTGAATCACACACATATTGGCAGGAATTCCTCTTTGTCCTCTCAGAATTCGCAATACATTATATTGTTCTCCTGATAAATCATGCGGCTTTAGAATTTCTGCAAATTTTTCGCCAATAACACTTTGTGTGTACATAATGTTGAGGATGACTTTTTTTGCATCATCTATCTTTACAGTCGATTTTATTACGTCTTCTATTTTCATAATTACAACCTCAATATTTGTAGGTACAAATGTATAAATGTTTTTACTTGTATATACAAGTGTTGTGTTATTTTTTTGTTAAAAGATAGAAACAGATAGTTTTTTGCATCTGTTTCAAATGGTTAAAAAGGTTTATCTTTGTGTCAAATAAAAAAGAAAAACTATGAATTTATCCCAACAAGACTGGCTTTCCCAATTAGAATCCGATACTAATGCGGTTATATTAGACGTTAGAACAGAAGACGAATGTAGTGGAGGAATTATTCCTAATGCTATGATGATTGATATTTATAAAGGTCAGGGTTTTATTTATCAGGTAGAAGAATTGGATAAAACCAAAAATTATTATGTGTATTGCAAAGCCGGCGGAAGAAGTGCACAAGCATGTGCTATCATGAATCAACTGGGTTTTGAAAATACGTTTAACCTTGAAGGAGGTTTTATGCAATGGAAAGGTGAAGTTGCTTTTCCTGAAGAAAAATAGTCTTTTATCAACTTAAGTGTCTTATATGGTCTAAATACTTAACAGAAATTTGTGTTAACTCGTATAATCTGTGTTTTAATGAAATTTAAAAAAGTACTTTTTCTGCTAATGATTTCGGGAATATTGTTTTCCTGCAAATCCTATCTTGATTCAACGAAATCTGAAGCACTTTTAGAAATATCTTCTGAAACAGATGAAAATAAATTCGTCAACTTGAAGAATTACAGTAACGATTTTGTTTATGATATGAAATATGCCACAGCTGATAATTTTCTGAAAGAAAAAGTATATCCGTGTGATGAGTGTTTTCTTCGAGTAAAAACCGTTAAATCGTTACTTGCAGCCAATAAAACGTTTATTGAAAAAGGTTTTAAAATCAAATTGTACGATTGTTACCGACCGAGAGCCATTCAGCGAAAAATGTTTCAACTCGTTCCCGATGCTAATTATGTTGCCAATCCCAAAAAAGGTTCTATTCATAACAAAGGTGGAGCTGTTGATATTACGTTAGTTGATTCTCTTGGTGCTGAACTTGATATGGGAACAAAATTTGACTATTTTGGAGAAGAAGCATCTCATAATTATACCAACTTAAACGATACGATTATTCAAAACCGAAAATTTCTAAAAGAAATAATGTTGCAAAACAATTTTTCTTCTTTTGATTCAGAATGGTGGCATTATAATCTAAACGGAAGTAAAACTGATAAAGTAGAAAATCTCAAGTGGAAATGTTCTAATTGAAGCATTTCAGGTAATCAATGAAGTAATTTTCCGGTTGGTATGTTTTATTATCCAATTCAGAGATAAACGAAGTCTTTAATGGATAATCAACAGTTTCTCCTGCAAACTTAATACGCATAAAAGTTACTTTGGAAGTTTTTAATTCTTCGAAATTTTCTTTTGAAAAAACAAATGTTCCGCTGGTAACTCTATTGTTTGCTCCGTCTTCACCTCGAAGTAATGTGCCGCAAGTATCGTTTCCAAAGTGAAAAAGAGTGACAATCTTACTATTATTTAATTGCAAATGAATTTTTGAACTTTTGTCCAAACAATTGGCTTTTATAAATTCATTGCTTCTTTGTAGCATTTCGGTTTCCAATGATAAGACGCCATTGTTTACAGATAGTGCAAAATAAATTCGGGTAGCATTTCCGGCAAAACTACGCTCAAAAACAAGCTGTTGTTTCAAGGATTTATAAGTGCCGATACTGTCAGCTACTTCGATGTCAAACTTGCAAGGTTCTTGAGCAAAAACAGTTATAGAGGTAAAAATAAAAAGTGCTAAAAAGATCTTTTTCATGGGTTTTATTTACTTTCAGATATAAATTAATCTGCGATAATTTGTGGAATCTGTGTTTATTTTAATTTTTCGCAAAGTAATACAATTTTTGAATTTGTCATATCAGTTGTGAAAAAAGAATACAAATTTCCGCCATCTTTTATTTTCCATTTTTTTCGAATGTTTTCTACTGTTTCAGGAAAATTTCGTGTAGTGATATTTGCTTTTTGATTTTCTAAAAACGACTTCATATTAGTCTTATTGTATTCCAGTATATTTTGAATTTCAAAAACTCTGCCCGGAAAATCTATGAATTCATCTGAAGTATAAAGATGGGAATGTTGATGCAGTTTTTCGACTTCAAATTGAAACGCAATTTCATCAAAACCTCCTGATTTCATAATAGCCGCATTGGGTTCAAAAAGATACTTTTTCGGAACAGCATAATTTGTTTTTTGTAAGTCTGAATTCAATTGAAATTGAAATGTTACTCTTTTGTCTTTCAGTAAATTAATGGTTTTTATTTCAATCGTTGATTCTTGTTTTTTGTTCAGTATAAAAAGCAACTCTTTTACTTCGTTTTCCAAGGCAATAATATGAATTTCTACAATGTTTTTCAATTCCGAAATTCCTGCAGAAATATCCAAAATGGGAGCCGTTTTTATCATGATATTTTCTGAAAAACCAAAATAGAAATCAAGCAATTCAGGAACATTGGGCAAACAATCTTTCAGCATAAAGACTTTGCCTTTGACATCATTTCGTCGTGATGGATCGATATAAATCCAATCAAATTTTCGATTTAATTTTTTTAATACTTCTGAACTGTCATTAGTAAAGCATTCAATATTTTTTACATTTAATTGCTCAAAATTATGCTTTACGATTTCAGATAATTCGCTGTTAATTTCACAATGAATTACATTTTCAACCGTTTTGGAAAAATAAAAATCATCCACGCCAAATCCTCCGGTTAGGTCGATTAAATTCTTTCCCGAAACCAAAGAAGCTTTATATTGTGCTGTTTTTTCGGAGGAAGTTTGCTCTACTGAAACTTTACTCGGATACAAAATGTTTTGTGTTTCAAACCAAGTTGGAAGTTTGGTTTTGGCTTTTTGTTTGGTGGTTAATTGTTGCAAAATTAATGTCCATTCCGTTTTTGGAAATGGATTCTTTTGTAATGCCAACTTCGTTACATCAGCATTTATATTGTCGTCAATGAATTGTTGAATTTCTATTTCTAAAATGGGAAAATCCAATACTAAATATTTTTGGTAAAAATTTGGACAATACTGTTATCAGGGAAAAATTCTTTAAGGACTACTTTGATAATAGTCATTAAAGGAACAGCGATAATCATTCCGGTAATTCCAAAAATAAATCCGCCAATCAAAATAGTTAAAAATATTTCTAAAGGATGTGAATTTACGCTTTTGGAAAAAATAATAGGTTGTGAGATATTATTGTCGATAAGTTGAACTATAAAAAAACCAAGTAAAACAAATCCGGTTGATGGTAGAGTTTCTGTTTGGAAATCACCACCAAGATGGCTTAACATTGTTAAAATAGCAGCAATAACAGAACTAATTAATGGTCCGATGTAGGGAATGATATTTAGAATAGCACATAAAAACGCAATAATCAAGGCGTTGTTAACTCCAAAAATCAGTAAAACAATCAGATATAAAATGAAGATTACAAAAAGTTGAATCAACAATCCGATGAAATAGCGAGAAAGTAATTCATTGATTTTAGATACTGAATTTAGGATTTGTTCTTCGTGATTATCAGGTAATATTTGTTTAGAAGCAATTAAAAAAGTTACTTTATCTTTTAGTAGAAAAAAGGTAATAAAAAATACAGACGCCAATCCCATTCCAAGATTGCTGATAGTTGACATCATAGAATTAAAAAAGTCGGTAAAAAGTGCGAAATTAATTTTGGAAGCAATTTTTTCAGGATTTAGAAATTTTTTACCATCAATGTTATGACTTGCCAAAAAATTATTGATTTGATTTGTTAGTTGAGTGAAATTCTTCTCAATATTTGCAGTGTTTAACAAAGAAAGGTTTTCACTTTGCGATAAAATCAAAGGAACAAACATCGATACAATTCCTAAAAGCAATAAGACAAACAACAGCATTGTAGTGGTTACTGCAACCGTATTTGAAAATTTGCATTTTCGACGTAGAAATTCCACGATTGGATTAGCAATTAAAGCGAAAATTAGTGATACAACAAGATACAACAAAACGGTTTGTATTCTGTAAACAAACAACATAATAAGTGAAAAAGCCAGTAATATTCCAACTGCTTTTACAATACCAACTGCAATTGTTCTTGATGTCATACACTTAATTGTTAAAGATGTAATTCAAAATATTAGTGCCCATTTTTAGTGCTTTTTCTCTCACTTCTTTTGGATTGTTATGTACTTCCTGATCTTCCCAACCATCGCCTAAATCGGTTTCATAGGTGTAAAGCAATACCAATCTATTTCCTTCAAAGATACCAAAAGCTTGTGGACGTTTACCATCATGTTCGTGAATTTTTGGCAAACCGCCTGAAAAAACATTTGGTTTTTGAAAAATAGCGTGATTTGCAGGGATTTCAACTAGTGAATTATTTGGAAAAAGACGCTTAATTTCTCTGCGAATATATTCATCCATTCCATAATTGTCATCTACATGAAGAAATCCGCCGGAAAGCATATAGTTTCTTAAGTTAATAATTTCGGCATCGCTGAAAACTACATTTCCGTGTCCGGTCATGTGTACAAACGGATAACCAAAAATATCAGGGCTTCCGGGTTCAACCGTTGCCGATTTTGATTTTATTTTGGTATTAATCGTTTGATTGGAAAATTTAATCAAATTAGGTAATGATGTTGGATTAGCATACCAATCGCCACCGCCATTGTATTTTAAAAGAGCGATTTCTTGTCCTAAACAAAAAGATGAAAATAATAATAGAAATGAAAGGATTTTAAAATTCATTTATAAAAGACTTATTTTTTTAGTAATTTGAATGTTTTGCTTTTGTTTTCTGATGTGATTTTGAAAAAATAAACACCTGAACTAATTGAATTCAAGTTAATTGTATTGTGACCGTTTTCCAATTTAAAACTATTCATTTTTTGACCTAAAATTGTGAAAATTTCTAAAACACCTTTTGGATTTTTAAAGTCAAAAGAAATAATATCATTAAAAGGATTTGGAGAAATTGTAATGCTGTTTAATGCAAAACTATTTGTATCTAAACTTGATGTAACCAAAATAGCTAATCTTTGTGGAGCAGCTCTTCGACTTTCACAACCACCAACAGTTTGACTGGCATAATAAGTAGTGTTATCTTGAACAGGAGTTGTACCGGGTAATTGATTTCCCTCTTCTGGAGCATCATACCAAATAATGTTACTTCCGGTAATAATTAAATCGTTAAGGGTTTGTCCTGAGACAAAAAGTTGAACAGTTTCCCCTGTTGGTGGAGCAACATTTTCTAAAATTACAAGATTAAATGATTTTGTATTTGTACAACCACTTGTCAAATCAAAAATGTTGACAAAAATTGTTTCATTTTGCGAAAACGAATAGGAGAACGGATTTGAAATCGGATTTGATAAATTTATTGCATCATTTAAATTTGTGAAATAATCTATTTCAAAATTTGCTGATTCTAAACTCCCAAGTATAACAGAATCATTCGCTGTTAAATCAACTGTATAAATACTTTCAGAATTGTTGCAAACAGTTAAATCAACAGGATTCTGAATTTCATAGTCTCTAGTTTGTATAACTACATTGTTGCTATTAATATTAAAACTGTTTCCATTTAAATTATAGTTTATATTCGCTGTATAAGTTTTACTTTCCGAAGGACAAACAGAAATGTTGAAATCAGTTGAAATAGGAGTTCCGTTTTCTAACCATTGAAAAGTGTAAGGAACTTCAGGTCCATTTGGTGTAAATCGCCAAGCTTCATTTGTAGCTGTCCAGTTTCCGGAATCTCTTCCAGGAGCTATTGTGTATGGAGGATTAGCTCCACCACCTTTTATACCGATAACTCCACGACCGTCTTGATGTGCATTACATGGGGTTCTGTTTTTTACATATACTTCAATAATATTAGAAATCTCATAAAGGACAATTTGTGAGGATTGTTCTCCATTGCTGTAACCGCAATTATATTGGCCTAAATTAAAATTAACAATTAGTTTTCTACATGGATATTGTCCAATTACTTGATAATTTACACTTTTTGTCAAACCTACTGGCGGATTTTCTAAGGCATTTGTGTCTTGAAAAACGCCACATATTATATTTCTAAAAGGAGCATCTGCTCCTGAATTTGTTGAGTTAGGAAAGTTGGAACTTGAAAAAGGAAGGTTTTGAATATATGCATTTTGACCATAAACGTTAGGAGGATAATTTGTTCCAAAACTAATTACACCATTGTCACCGATTTGCACAGTACTAAAATTGTTTCCATAAAAGTTGAAATTAAATGGTAAAGGAAAAATAGGAGAATAGGTGTCATCGGTTGTTAATGGAAATTGTACAAAGTTAGGGTCATTAAAAGGTACTTGTGGACAATAAGGTATCGAACTTACTTGATAAGAAGTAGTTGAAGCCATGGGAGTTGGAGTTGCAGCTAAAATTACACATTCTCCAATATTGCAAATAAATGGATTATCATTTTCAACGGCAACATTTATAGAGAAACAACCATTTGAGATAACATTTATGGTTACCGAAGTATTACTTACAGGAGTAACGATATTGGTTGCAATTTCTCTAATTTCAATTACGGTATATGTTGTAGTCTCATATAAGATTGGAGTAACGAAAGTACCTGTTCCGCTTGCTGAAATACTAAAGGTAAATATAAAATCATTATTATCTCTAACAGTTAAAATAGATAGAGGTGTTCCTGTAATGTTTATTGTAGTGTTATTACCGGGACAGATAGTGCTATTGCTTGCTGTTATTACAACTGCTGGATCTGTTGTGTTATTAATTAGTGATCCAATTTCAGATTTTGCTAGAGTGATATTTGATATTAAAAATGAAATAAAAGAGAAAAGTAATTTTGTTTTCATACTATTATTTTATGAAATTCAGTTTATTGATAAATTAAAAAGATGTTTTGTTATATTATAACTCTTTCAAAGATACACGAATAAATTAATTTTAAAACACCAATTTAATTTCATCCTAAATATGAAAAGTAATGATAAAAATGTTTCTATTTACTTCATCTTCGATTTAATATCAAGTATTATAGTGTCAATTTCTGAGGTGTTAAAATTAAGACTCTCGGCAAATTGTTTTCCTTGATTGGCTTGTTCAAGTGCCTGTTTGTACTCTTTCATTTTTAGTAATAGATTACTAATCATTACATATTTATCAAGAGATGGACTTAATTTTATAGCTTGCTTTTGCCAAGAAACAGCATTGGAAAGCATTTTTTTATCATCAACATAAACAAAATAATTAGCCGAAACAGTGTTAATAAAACTGGCGTCTTTCAAGCCAAATTGAGTCATGTTTTTTTCCAATGTTTGGTTATAAGTTTTCCAGTTTTCGAGTTTTTCATAGAAACTCAGATCTTTAAAAAACAACAGTGAATCGATTGATCTTAATTTTAAATTTTCGGCAATAATTCTATTCTTTTTATAATTTGCAGTGTCCGATTCTTCAATGTAATCATTGAAATTCTCATTGACTACATAGTTGATTTTTTTATCAATTCGAGTAGGAGAAACTACTTTTTCAAATTGTGCTCTGTTTTTAATCATACTGATAAATTCCGGTGCGTCAAAATCAGTAATTCCGTTGGAGAATAATCGCCAGTTTTTTTCGGTATAATAAGCATTTGAAGCAACTGTTTTTAGGTACTTCTGTGTGATTTCAGTTGGGTTGAAACCAAAACGTTTTGCGGCTAAAATATAGGCAAAACAATTGTCGTAATTGCTTGCGTCACGTTCAAATTTAGCTTTGATATTTTGCAGATGATTTTCAGGATTAAGGTTGCTCGAACCTTCTTTGATGAAAACATCCGGTTTGAATTCTCCCGAAATGCAATTAGTTACAATGCCATTAGAATCAAAGAAAGCAAACGTAGGGAATGATTTGACTAAAAATTGACTTTTTAGTTTTTCTCTTAATGCAATTCCTTCTTTGCTTTCAATATTTGAAGCGATGCAAATGTAGTTTTTAGTATAATAGCCAATGACATCTTTATTAGTGAAAACCTCATTTTTCATTTTGTTACAATGTACGCACCAACTGGCGTAAAACATCAAAATTACAGGTTTTTTTTCGGTTTTTGCTTGTTGCATTACAGTGTCAAAATCTTGGTCTAAAAACAAAGTTTGTTTTTGACTGAAACCAATATTAACAAGCAATACTAATAGGAATGCAATTTTTTTTGAAATCATACAGTTTATTTTATTCATTTTTGAAAACGACACTGTGACAAGCTACAATCGCAGCCGTTTCAGTTCGTAATCTCGTGTTTCCCAAAGATACGGGAATAAATGAATTTTCTATCGCTAATTGGATTTCTTTAACAGAAAAATCACCTTCTGGACCAATTAAAATAGTAACATCTTCACTGTTTTCTAATTCGTTTTTCAATGATTTTTTGTCGGTTTCTTCACAGTGTGCAATGAATTTTTGACCATTGAATTCTTTTTTAATAAATGTTGCGTAAGCAATCGGTTCGTTTAATTTGGGCAAATAATAATGTAACGATTGTTTCATCGCGCTTTCCAAAATCTTCTGAAATCTATCAGCTTTAATCACTTTTCGTTCAGAATGTTCGCAAATGATGGGTGTAATTTCCTGAATACCAATTTCGGTAGCTTTTTCAAGAAACCATTCGTATCGTTCGTTCATTTTGGTTGGTGCAACAGCAAGATGCAAATGAAATTTTGATTTTTCCGGTTTTTCAAACGAGTTGATTTTTACCGTGCATTTACTATCCGAAGCGATTGTGATTTCTGAAGTAAATAAGTAGCCTAAACCATTGGTTACATGCAAAATATCGCCTTCTTTTTTTCGTAAAACTTTGATAATATGTTTGCTTTCTTCTTTGTCAAAAACGAAAGAAGTTGCGGTTTCGGTGATATTTGGATTGTAGAATAGTTGCATGATTTAAAACTCAATTCTCGCTTTAGAAACCGTTGATTGATCAACAAATTTATCGTGTAAAAACTTTTGATAACCCACAATTCCAATCATGGCGGCGTTATCAGTAGTGTATTCAAATTTAGGGATAAAGGTTTTCCAACCGTATTTTCCTTCGGCATTTTTTAGAGTAGTTCTAATGCCTGAATTGGCTGAAACGCCACCGCCAATGGCAATTTGAGTAATTCCGGTTTCGGCAACAGCAAGTTTTAGTTTATCCATTAAAATATCGATGATAATTTGTTGCACTGAGGCACAAATATCGTGTTTGTTTTCCTCAATAAAATTAGGGTTTTTAGCTGTGTTTTTTTGGACAAAATATAAAATTTGTGTTTTTAAACCCGAAAAACTAAAGTTCAAACCTTCAACTTTGGGTTTGGTAAATGAATATTTTTTTGGATTTCCTTCTTTGGCAAATTGGTCAATTAATGGTCCGCCGGGATAAGGCAACCCTAATATTTTTGCGGTTTTGTCAAACGCTTCACCAACAGCATCATCGGTAGTTTCTCCAATGATTTCCATATTGAAAAAGTCGTTCACTTTCACGATTTGTGTATGTCCGCCGGAAATTGTCAATGCTAAAAATGGAAATGCTGGTTTGTCAAATCCTTCTTCATCGATAAAATGTGCCAAAATATGAGCATGCATGTGATTTACTGCAATCAACGGAATATTCAATGCCATCGATAAAGATTTGGCAAAAGATGAGCCAACCAAAAGCGATCCCATCAAGCCCGGACCTTGTGTAAAAGCAATAGCTGAAAGTTGTTCTTTGGTAATATTTGCTTTTTTCAGTGCAACATCAATCACCGGAACAATGTTTTGTTGATGTGCGCGTGAAGCCAATTCAGGAACAACACCACCATATTCTTCATGGATATTTTGTCGCGCTACTACGTTAGACAATACTTTGTCGTTTTTTAACACAGCAGCAGCAGTGTCATCACATGAACTTTCAATAGCAAGAATAAAAACTTCATTTTGTTGCATAAAAGGCACAGATTTTGATTTATATTTGACAATCCTAGCAGAGATATCAAAAATAGTATTTTTTGCAAAGGTAAATTTCTTTCCTAAGCCATTAAACTATTTGGAAAAAAATAAAACAAATAACGGGTTTAAAAAATTCAGAAAGATTTTTCTTCGCACAATTGCTGTGCTGTTATTGCTTTTGCTATTACTCAGTATAGCACTTTCTACACCTTATGTTCAAACCAAAATAGCACAATATGCTACTCAAAAAATCAATAAGGATTTTGGAACAGATATCAATATTGACGAAGTTGCTCTTACTGTTTTTGGTGGTGTAAAGTTGAAAAAAGTCTTTATTCGAGATCATCATAAAGATACATTAATTTATGCCGATCGTATCAAAACAAATATTTTAGGGGTTAAAAATATACTGAATAACAAATTACTATTTGGTGATTTGATTGCAGATGGTTTTTTTCTGAATGTTAAGAATTATAAGAACGAACCACATACTAATTTGGATTTATTTATTGAGGCTTTTGATGATGGACAGCCAAGTTCCGGTAAATTCCTGATGAAAGTAAATGAATTAACATTGAGAAACAGCAGGTTTGCAATGACCGATTTTAATCGAGAAGATCCAAAAGATGTTGATTTTACAAAGCTAAATGCAAAGCTGAAAGACTTTAAAGTCAAAGGACCAAATGTATATGCGGCGATTAAAGAAATGTCTTTTCAAGATCACCGAGGTTTGTTTGTTAAAAACTTAGCTTCTGATTTTACTTATACCAAGAAAAATATAAAACTCGAAAACCTTACAATCCAAACCAAAGAGTCTTTTTTGAAAGGAAGAACTATTTTGAGTTATGAGCGTAAGGATTTCAGTAATTTTAATAACAAAGTTTTATTTGATGTTAAGATTGACAGTTCATTTTTGGCGACTAACGATATCCGTTATTTCTATAAAGAATTAGGTAAAAACCGAACATTTGCATTAAAATCTAAAGTGAAGGGAACATTGAATGATTTTTATGCAACAAATTTAGATTTACGTGATGATAGAAATTCGATTATAAAAGGTGATGTAAATTTTAAAAATCTTTTTCCCAGAAGTCCGGGTGAGTTTTATATGAACGGAGATTTTAAAAAAATCACGTCCAATTATGATGATTTGACCACACTTTTGCCCAATGTTTTGGGTAAAAATCTCCCAACATCATTAAAAAAACTTGGACAGTTTCAGTTTACCGGAAAAACAGAAGTTACTCAAAAAATCATTAATGCTGATTTTGTAATGAATACCGCATTAGGATTAATAGAGTCTGATTTGCACATGACTAATATCGATAACATTGACAATGCTCGTTATAAAGGAAATGTAATACTTGATAATTTTGATGTAGGAGCTATTTCCGGTCAAAAAGATTTGGGGAAAGTATCAATGAATATTGATGTGGACGGAAAAGGATTTACCCAAAAGCTTCTTGATACATCTTTTGAAGGCGATATTTATAAGTTGGCTTATAACGGATATACTTACACAAATATTCTTGCAGACGGTTATTTTAAACAGCCAATCTTTAAAGGAAAAGTTTTTGTCAATGATCCTAATTTATATATGGATTTTAGTGGAAATGTTGATTTAAGCAAAAAAGAAAAAGTGATTGACTTTCAAGCTAAAATTGATTTTGCCAATTTGGAAAAACTTCGCATGATTAAAGATACCGTTGCCGTTTTTAAAGGTGATATAGTGATTAAAGCGATTGGTAATAATTTGGATAACTTTAAAGGTGATATCACGCTTACTAATTCTTCTTATCAAAATAAGAAAGATTTATATTTTGTGGATTATTTGAATATAAATTCTTCATTTGACCAAAATAACGAACGAACCATTACAGTTGATTCTCCTGATGCAGTTGATGGAAAAATAGTTGGAAAATTTGAGTTTGGACAGTTGCAGAAAATGGTTGAAAACTCGATAGGATCATTATATTCCAATTATATCCCGAATAAGGTTAAAAAAGGACAATATTTGAGATTTGATTTTGATATTCACAGTAAAGTTGTAGAGATTTTCTACCCTGAAATTTCATTAGCAACCGATACAAAGATTAAAGGCAATATCAGTTCTGATTCCGATGATTTTAGGTTGGATTTTTCTTCTCCAAAAATCATAGCTTATGAAAATACCTTTGATAATTTATTGCTTCAAATTGATAATAGGAATCCCTTATATAAATCATATGTTCAACTGGATAGTATAAAGACCAAGTATTATAAAATACGTGATTTTAGTTTGATTAATACGATGGTAAAAGATACGTTGTATTTTAGAACTGAATTCAGAGGAGGAAATCAAGGAAATGACTTTTATAACCTGAACTTGTATCACACCATTAATAAAGAGAATAAAAATGTAGTTGGTTTTAAAAAATCGGAAGTTCAATTCAAAGATTATTTGTGGTATTTAAATGAAAATGAGAAAGACGATAACAAGATTGTATTTGATAAAAAAGTACAAAATTTCACTTTTGACAATATTACATTTTCCCATGATGATGAGCGTATTAATTTAAACGGACTTTTAAGCGGAACGAGTAAGAAAGATTTTAGGTTGGTTTTTGATAACGTCAATCTGAATAAAGTAACTCCGGATATTGAAAAATTTAAGTTTGAAGGAAATTTGAACGGAATAATAGATTTTAAACAAGATGGCGATGTGTTTCAACCAATATCTTCTTTGGAAATAGAAGACTTGTTTGTTAATAGTATAGAACTTGGAAAGCTTAATTTGGACATTAAAGGAGATGAAAGTTTACAGAAGTTTTATTTATCCTCATCCATTGAAAACAAAAATGTAGAAGCCTTTAATGCCGATGGTTGGTTAGAAATTGTTGACAGTAAAACATTACTTGATATCGATTTGAAGTTTGATAAATTTGACCTTGGAGTTTTAGGGAAAATTGGAGGTGATGTCATTACAAATATTAGAGGTTTTGTTTCCGGAAATGCACGAATAGACGGAAATATAAATGATTTGGATTATAATGGAAGGTTGTTTGTAAATCAGGCAGGAATGACCATTCCGTATCTTAATGTTGATTATCTTTTTGAAGACAGATCTATTGTAGATGTAACGGAGAATAAATTCATCATCAGAGAAACCGATATTACTGATACTAAATTCAATACCAAAGGTTCTATAAGCGGATTTATTAAGCACAAGCAATTTGGCGATTGGGAATTAGATTTAGGAATTGACACCAAAAGATTGTTAGCATTGAATACGGTTGATCATGAAGATGCCGCCTATTTTGGAACTGCTTTTATGAATGGTTCGGCAACGATAAAAGGACGAACCGAAGCTTTGGTTATTTCAGTTAATGCAGAATCAGAAAAAGGTACAGACATTAAAATCCCGATTAATGATTCGTATGCTTCCGAAGAAAATGGTTTCATTCGTTTTAAAACACCTAATGAAGGTAAAGGTAAAAAATCAAAAGAAGAACGGAATTATGGAGGTTTAGAACTCAAATTCAATTTTGATATTCTTGAGAATGCAGATATTGAAGTAATCTTGAACAGAGATTCTGGTCACGGTATGAAAGGAAACGGAAGAGGAACATTATTTTTTGAAATCAACACACTCGGAAAATTTAATATGTATGGAGATTTTCAGGTATATAATGGTTATTACAACTTTAAATATGGTGGATTATTAGATAAAAAATTTGATGTAAAAAAATATGGTTCTATTGTTTGGACAGGTGATCCTATGGCTGCAACATTAAATCTTGAAGCGGTATATAAAGTAGTTGGCGGAGCAAATCCGGGAGTTTTGATAGACAATCCGTCATTTAATAAAAAAGTAGATGTCAATGTGGTGATAGGTCTTAAAGGAAGTTTAATGAATCCTGAACCCGATTTTACTATAGAATTTCCAAATGTAGCTTCGACCTTGCGTTCTGAATTGCAATACAAACTAGATGATAAGGATACTCGACAAACACAGGCATTTTCATTATTGTCATCCAATTCATTTTTGAGTTCAGAAGGATTAAGCCAATCACAGCCAACAAATTTATTATTTGAAAAAGCAAGAAGTTTATTTACCGATATTTTTGCTACAGATGACGGTAAACTTACTATTTCGCCGGATTATGTTGGTGCTGATAACAGACCGGGATTTGAAACAGACGGAAGATTTGGATTGTCTCTTTCATCTCAGGTAAACGATCGTATAACGATAAACGGAAGAGTAGGTGTACCTGTTGGAAGTAGTGTTAATGAATCATCTGCAGTTGTTGGTGATGTGGAATTATTATACCGAGTAAACGAAGACGGAAGCCTTAATTTAAGAGTGTTTAATAGAGAAAATGATGTGAATTATATCGGTCAAGGTGTTGGTTATACTCAAGGACTGGGTATTTCGTATGAAGTCGATTTTGACACATTTAAAGAATTAGTTGCTAAAATGTTTAAAAGCAAAAAGGTAAAAAATGCGTCATCTGCAAAAACTGAAATAGAAGACTCCATGCCGGAAAATGTAGGGTTTAAAAATCCACCAAAATCCGAAAAGAAAGAACCTAAACAAGCTGTTCCATCATCAAATAAAGAAGCAGTTCCAACTGACGATTAATACTGCTTTTGAAATAAGTCAAAAACTTATCAACGAAAACGATTGAATTTCGCCAAGATTATTAAATTATTAATAATAGGGGTGAAAAAGTGCTTGTTGTTTGCTAATTTTACATTTTAAAGTCAAAATAATGTCTAAAACGATAAAAAAAATAGGTGTTCTTACATCAGGAGGAGATTCGCCGGGAATGAATGCAGCTATTCGTTCTGTAGTGCGTACATGTGCGTATCATAATATAGAATGTATAGGGATTTACAGAGGTTATCAAGGAATGATTGAAGGCGATTTTAAAGAAATGGGACCACGAAGTGTAAACAACATCGTTAACAAAGGTGGAACTATCCTTAAATCAGCACGTTCCAAAGATTTTATGACCAAAGAAGGAAGACAAATTGCTCATCAAAATCTTGTCAATGCAGGAGTTGATGCTTTAGTAGTTATAGGAGGCGATGGTTCTTTTACCGGTGCCGAAGTGTTCAATGAAGAATTTGGATTTCCGGTAATGGGAATTCCGGGAACGATAGATAACGATATCTATGGAACAAGTCATACATTAGGATATGATACTGCGTTAAATACAGTCGTAGAAGCTATCGATAAAATTAGAGATACAGCCAGTTCTCATAACCGACTTTTCTTTGTTGAGGTTATGGGAAGAGATGCCGGACATATTGCTTTAAATGCCGGAATTGGTGCCGGAGCAGAAGAAATCTTAATTCCTGAAGAAGATTTAGGATTGGACAGATTGTTAGAATCTTTAAAGAAAAGTAAAGCTTCAGGAAAATCATCCAGTATTGTTGTAATTGCAGAAGGCGATAAAATCGGGAAAAATGTATTCGAACTGAAAGATTATGTCGACGAAAATATGCCGGAATATGATGTTAGAGTTTCGGTTTTAGGACATATGCAACGTGGCGGTGCACCATCTTGTTTCGACAGAGTTTTAGCTTCAAGATTAGGAGTGAAAGCAGTTGAATCTTTATTGGAAGGAAAATCAAATTATATGGTTGGATTAATTGCCGATAAAGTAGCATTGACGCCTTTGGAGCAAGCTATTAAAGGTCATACCGAAATTGACAGAGAATTGCTTAGAGTTTCGGATATCATGACTACGTAATTCATCTCGTCCAAAAGACGAGACAAAAATCAATTACAATTGAAAATTTAATATCAATAAATAAAATAAAACTTAAAATAAAATGTCTAAAGTAAAATTAGGAATAAACGGTTTCGGAAGAATTGGAAGAATTGTTTTCAGAGAAACAATGAATAGAGATAATGTAGAAGTAGTTGCTATCAACGATTTATTAGATGTAGATCATTTGGCTTACTTATTAAAATATGATTCAGTTCACGGTCGTTTCAATGGAAAAGTGGAAGTAAAAGACGGAAAATTATATGTAAACGATAAATTTATTCGTGTAACAGCAGAGCGTGATCCAAAATTAATCCAATGGGATGATAAAGATGTTGACGTAGATATCGTTGCAGAATGTACAGGATTTTTTACTACTGTAGAAACTGCCAAAGCTCATATTGAAGGTGGTGCTAAAAAAGTAATCATTTCTGCGCCATCGGCTGATGCTCCAATGTTTGTAATGGGAGTAAACCACAACGAAGTGAAACCAACAGATACAGTTGTTTCTAACGCTTCTTGTACAACGAATTGTTTGGCTCCATTAGCAAAAGTAATCCACGATAATTTCGGAATTGTAGAAGCTTTAATGACTACAGTTCACGCAACTACTTCAACTCAAATGACTGCTGATGGTCCGTCAAGAAAAGACTGGCGTGGTGGTCGTGCGGCAAGTGTGAATATTATTCCGTCATCAACTGGTGCTGCAAAAGCGGTTGGAAAAGTAATTCCGGCGTTAAACGGAAAATTAACAGGAATGTCTTTCCGTGTACCAACTGTGGATGTTTCTGTGGTGGATATGACAGTAAAAGTAGCCAAAGAAACTTCTTATGAAGAAATCATGGCAGTATTGAAAAAAGCATCAGAAAACGAAATGAAAGGAATTTTAGGATATACTGAAGATGATGTAGTTTCACAAGATTTCGTTGGAGATTCAAGAACTTCTATTATTGATGCTAAAGCCGGAATTGGATTAAATTCAACTTTCTTCAAATTAGTTTCATGGTATGATAACGAATATGGATATTCAAGCAAATTAATTGATTTGGCTGTTCATATTGCTAACGTAAAATAATTATATTTACAAAATCCCGATAGGAATTTTATCGGGATTTTGTATTTTAAAAAACTAACCCAAAGCGCATGAAATTATTAGTAGATAGCGGTTCAACCAAAGCAGATTGGATAGCAATTGACGATAACGGTAAAGTATTATTCACTACACAATCATTGGGATTAAACCCGGAAGTACTTGATGTCGATGCTGTGATTGAACGTTTAAATGACCGATTTGATATTGAACATAACAAAGACAAAGCATCTCATGTTTTCTTTTATGGTGCAGGCTGTGGAACGGATCGAATGAAAAAATTTTTAACTGCTGTTTTTCAAAGTTATTTTAGAAATGCAGAAGTTGTAGTTCATGAAGATACCTTTGCAGCAGTTTATGCTACCACTCCAAAAGATGAACAAGCGATAGTTTGTATTTTGGGAACGGGTTCAAATTGTAGTTTCTTCGATGGAAAGGAATTACATCAAAAAGTTCAGTCCTTAGGTTATATCGCTATGGATGATGGTTCAGGAAACCGATTTGGAAGACATTTATTAAGGGGCTTCTTTTTTAATAAAATGCCCGAAACATTGGCAGAAGAATTTAGAACCGAATACAATTTGGATGTCGATTATGTAAAGTCTAATTTGTATAAAGAAGACAACCCAAATGCTTATTTGGCTACGTTTGCTAAGTTTATCATTAAGCATAAAGACCATGAGTTTTGTAAAAAAATCATCAAAAAGGAATTAAAATCTTTTGTAAAAAATTATATTATGCAATATGATAATTACAAAGAAGTTCCGGTACATTTTGTAGGCTCGATTGCGTTTTATCTAAAAGATGAATTAGAAGTGATCTTAAAGAAGTATGATATTAAAATTGGAAATGTGCTTCGAAGACCAATCGACGGATTGATTGCGTATCACATTTTAAATAAATAGATAAGAAAACCTGACCATTACGTCAGGTTTTTTTATTTTTACATAATAATTAATAAGCGAGATTGCTTCGTGCCTCGCAATGACATATGGAAATAGCTATAATTGCACACGACGGAAAAAAAGCTGATATGGTTCAGTTTATCAATAAAAACAAACATTTATTGCAAAAAGAAAATGTAAAACTAATTGCCACCGGAACCACCGGAGGAAAAGTGGAAGCGGTTGGTATTAAAGTAAAAAAAATGCTTTCCGGTCCGCTTGGTGGAGATGCTCAAATTGCGGCTCGTGTAGCTGAAGGAAAAACGAAAATGGTGTTGTTTTTTAAAGATCCCAATTCCAGTCATCCACACGAACCGGATATTAACATGCTAATCCGAATTTGTGATGTGCATAATATTCCGTTGGCAACCAATGAAGCTACAGCGCAATTGTTACTTTTAGCTTTGGATGAAATAAAATAAAATTTAACTATAGATTTTCATACCAATTGATGATATCATCTGCAATGATTTCCCATCCTGTTTCTCCACAAATGAAATGACTTTTATTGTCATAAATTTTTAAATCAACGCGGCTATTTGTATCAGTATATTTTTTAGCTATACTTTGAGTAAGCGTAGCAGGAAAAATATTGTCTTTTCCTCCGCCAATTAAAAGTAAAGGAGAATGTGGTTTTTTGAAATCAATGTTTGAATAAGAATCAAGTACTAATTGTCTGCTGACTTTATAACTTTCGGGAACGGCAAATTTTTCAAATGCATTTTCTTTTTCGGTTTCAGGCAATGTGTTGAAAAATGCTTTGTTATACCATTCTTTGGAGCCCATGAAATAATCCTTACCAGAGAAAAATCCAAAAGCTGGCAAAACCATTTTTACAGTCGAAAAAGGAGGAAACACATTTTTTGGTGGCGCGCCGTCAATACTTACTGCGGCAGTAACTTTGCCTAATTCGGCTAGCTTTAAAGCAGCCATTCCAGCCATCGAATGTCCAATTACTAATGGTTTTTCGGGTAATGTATAAATCAATTTAGAAATAGAATTAACAACATCTATAAAACCGGTTTTGGTTAAATCTGGATGAACTTTCGCTCTTAGTTCAGAAGGAATACCTTCATGTCCGGGATTTGCAGGAGTGATAACAGTATAACCTTTTTGTTCATAATGTTTCTTCCATTCGTTCCAGCTGATATTATTCACAAAATTTCCATGAATGAGGATAATCGTTTTTGATTTTGCCATAATATTTTGAATTTATGTGTTGTCGTTTTAAAAGAATAGATAAATCAAAAAATATATGTAAATATATGATTATTAAGTTTTTATTTATATATAAAAACTTTAAAAAGCCAACCCATCAAATTCTTTTTGACCTTTTTCTGTCAAATAAGGGAAAAATAATTTAACAAATAGTACGGCATATTTTTTAATGGCTTTATTTTTATCATCTGTATTGTCATAAATTTCAGTAGACGATATCCAGAAATCACTGAAGATTTTTATGTGTTCGATAAAATTGCTATATTCATCTTGATAAGCTTCTTTTCTCATATAATCTTGTTCAACAGCTTTTTGTATTGCTTCACGATACATTTCAGCTCTTGTTTTTTCTACATGAAGAAAAATCTGTTTTAGTGTTTCACTTTCCTTCATAATTTGATTGAGGTTTATCATTAAGAAACGGTATTCATATAAAATTTGAAATCCCGTTTTTGTGTTTTCATATAGATTTTTTACAAATTCATTATCTGTCGATTTTGTTTTGTTATTAAGAGCTATTGCATTTTCCAGTAGTTGATTGTGAAGTGCTTCTATAATGTCATTTTTAGTTTTATAATGGTAAATAAGATTACTATGACTTATTCCTATTTCAGAAGCAATTTGCCTTATAGAAATGTTTGAAACACCATATTCATTGAATAATTCCAAAGATTTTTTTAAAATATCAGCTTTTATTTTTTTCATTTTAGTACAATTGGTCTAATTATTTTAGTACATTTGGTCTAAAATTATAAAACATTACGAAATAAATCAACATAAATGAAAAGAATACATCTGTTTGAGTTTGAAGATCAAAAATGGTTTCCTTCTTTTTTAAGAAATTATGTAACTGATTTTCTTCAGTTTTTATCCAATAAAGCCAAAGTTTATGCATCGGTTGTTGGTGCTATCCAGGAAGCATTGGAAAAAAGTAAGACTTCAAAAATTATTGATTTGGGTTCGGGTAGTGGCGGAGGTTTACTTTGGTTAGCAGAGGAATTAAGAAAAGCCAAACCAGATTTAAAGATTACCTTAACTGATTTTTATCCCAATTTGATTGCCTTTGAACATACAGTAAAGCAATCAGATGTTTTTGATTATTACAGTACTTCGGTAGATGCAAAAGATGTTCCTCGAGAATTACAAGGATTACGAACGATGTTTTTATCATTTCATCATTTCAAATCAATGGAAGCCCAAAAGATTATTCAAAATGCTGTGAATGCAAAGCAATCGTTAGCCATTTTTGAAATTCAGGATAAGAGTTTACCAAGTATAGTAGCAATGTTGCTTTCTCCAATAAGCGTTTTATTGACAACACCTTTTATCAAGCCGTTTCGTTTTGGACGATTGATTTTTACCTATCTTATTCCAATTGTTCCTTTAGTTGTTCTTTGGGATGGTATTGTTTCCAGCCTTAGAACTTATTCTGTTGCAGAAATGAAGTCATTGGTTGATACTATTGAAAATAAAGAAAATTTCAATTGGCATTTTGAAAAGAAGAAAGAAAAAATGGGTTTTGTTATTTATATGACAGGCATTCCAAAATAGAGGTTTACACTTCAAATGCTGTTTTGGCAAATTTATTTCTGTAATCGATAGGAGTAAGTCCGGTGATTTTTTTAAATATTTCTCTAAACGCTTTTGTATCGGTATAACCTACGTCATACATCACTTCGGTAACATTTTTACGTGACGCTTCAAAGAACTTTTTAGCGGCTTCAATTCGTACTCTTTGGATGTATTCAATCGGTGTATTGTTGGTGGCTTGTTTAAAACGTCTTTCAAATGTACGGCGACCAAGATTAATTAGTGCAGCCAGTTCATCAATGGTAAGTTTTTCTTCATAATGTTTTTCAATATAATCTTGCACCTTTTGAATGTCTATATCCGTATGATTGCGTTGTCCTCTAAAAATAGCAAACTCAGCTTGGCTATCCCGACCAATATCCAAAGCAAAATATTTGGAAATCATAACCGCAGTTTCTCTATCGGAGTATTTTTCAATTAAGTATAAAACCAAATTCCACAAACTACTTGCACCACCACTGCTGTAAATGTTTTCGTGTTCGGTAATGATGGCACCGTCTTCTACTTCAATTTCCGGATACCGTTCTTTAAATTCACTGATATAAGCCCAATGCGTAGAACATTTTTTACCGTTAAGCAAACCGGTTTCTGCCAATAAAAAGGCACCAATACAAAGACTCGCCAGACTACTTCCTTTTTGGTACAATTTGGTAAACATTGGTATGGCTTCAGCATTGGCTTCAATACCTTTGCTCATATCACCAAATGTTGGCGGAATAATCAACAAATCGGTTGAGGTAACATCTTTTAATAATCGGTCGGTTTTAATAGTATATTCACCATTATTAGCCGGAACATATTGGCTTAAACCTACATATTCTACTTTAAATATTGGCTTCTTACCAAAAGCAGTAAGAAATTCATTAGCCGTGTGAAACGAGCGAAATGGAGGTGTAATGGCTTCAATAACGCCATATTCCGGTACAAAAACAGATATCTGCATAAGATAATTAATTAAAAAACAAAGATATACAATGCTAGTGTCATAATCAACCCCTAAGGTTGGCGTAATTGCATATTCTGAAATAACAGAATACTTCCCATCTTTGTATTATCGAAAACCAATAAAAAAATTAAGGTATGACAGCAATGACAAAAATCACAGTAGCAGCAACCATAAATGCTCCTGTGCAAAAAGTTTGGGAGGCTTGGAGTAATCCGGCAGCGATTGTAAAATGGAATTCAGCAGATCCGAGTTGGCATTGTCCAAGTAGTGAAAACGACTTGACAGAAGGCGGAAGATTTAAACATCGAATGGAAGCTCGAGACGGAAGCTTTGGTTTCGATTTTGAAGGAACGTATAATAAAGTGAATTTGCATAAAGAAATCACTTATACTATGGATGACGGAAGAGTAGCAACGACTTTATTTTCTGAAGAAGACGGGAAAACATCGGTTGAAACAACCTTTGATGCCGAAACTCAAAATCCTGTAGAAATGCAAAAAGGAGGTTGGCAGGCAATTTTGAACAATTTCGTGAATTATGTGGAAACACAAAACTAAAACCTTAAAACGATGAAAAAAAATAAAATAATCTTTTGGACGGCAGCTGTAATAATTCTTTTGATGGAAGGAGTAATGCCATTGTCAACACTACTTTTTGCCCCGGAATATGCCACCGTAGGAACCGAGCCTTTAGGATATCCTGATTACTTTGCCTATGCGCTTATTATTTGTAAAGTAGCCGGTGTTATTGCCGTCACGTTGCCAAAAATTGCTCCAAAAGTAAAAGAATGGGCTTATGCCGGATTGACTTTCAATTTATTGTTTGCTGTATTAAGTCATGTTGTAGTAGATGGAAATATAGGTTTTATTCTAATGCCTATAGTAGTCTTAGGAACATTGATGACCATGTATTTTTACAAAGATAAAATAAACACGAATGGCTAAGACTGATTACCAAACGATTGACCAATATCACGAAGCATTCTCGGGAGAAGTAGTGCAGCGAATGCAAACTATTCGGAAAATAATAAAGGAAATTGTTCCTGAGGCAGAAGAAGTCATCAGTTACCAAATTCCGTGTTTTAAATACAAAGGCTATTTGATTTACTATGCCGCATTTCCAAAGCATATTTCGATTTCTCATCCGTTTAGTGTCGCATTCTTAGAACATTTTAAAACCGATTTAGAAAGTTACAAAGTAAGTAAATCGGTGATACAATTGCCAAATGACAAACCTTTGCCTGAAGCATTGATTAAAAGGATAATTGCTTTTAGAAAAAATGAAAACGAAGTGGCAAAAGCAAAAAAATAGCGTAATTTTAATGACACCGTTAACAACATAGACAAACGCATTAAATAGCAAAGAGATGAATAAATTAGTATTACTTGGAATAGTTGTTATTAGTTTGACAACTTCCTGCTCAAAATCAGGTCAATCAAATAATTCCGATAACTCAAATGACAAAACTTCGGTGACGAATGACACCACCAAAACCGTTAAAAATAAGAATATGATAGCTCAAAAAATAACACCGTGCCTTTGGGTTGAGACAACCGATGCAAAAGCTGTAGTAGATTATTATCTTTCTATTTTCAAGGATGGCAAATTGAAAGAACATCACCAATATCAAAATCCACCGGAAGCCGGAGGCGGAAATTTTGAAACGGCCATTATGGAAATTAATGGAATGGAATTCAATATTTTGGCTGCTGGTTCATTCTTTAAGTTTAATGAATCGGTTTCGTTTGTGATTAACTGCAAAGACCAAGCAGAAGTAGATTATTATTGGAATGCATTAACCGCAAATGGCGGACAAGAAAGTTCTTGTGGTTGGTGTAAAGACAAATATGGTTTATCGTGGCAAGTTGTGCCTGTTGAATATTTTGATTTAATAAACAGCGATGATCCTAAAGTTAGAGAAAAAGCAATAAAGAATACACTGAAACAGAAAAAGTTAATACTTTCAGAACTCAAATGAGCTAAAGAGATGCAATGATGCAGAAAAAAGAAACAATAGCGAGTGCTTTTTATATTACTTTCAGTGGTGATTGTAAAAGAGCACTCTCTTTATATCAAACCTGTTTTGGTGGCGATTTACATTTTGATGTTTTTGATAAAAGTATAGCAGAAATTGAAGAACTACCTGTGATAAGCGGGGTTTTAGTTTCAGATAAAATTACCATTTATGGTTCCGATTTAGTACATAACGAAGGCAGGCGAGTAGGTAACTTTATCGCGGTTTATGTACATTGCAAAGACAATAAAGAGCGATTCAATTATTTGAAAAAATTAAGTAATAATCATTTTTTGAATAACGATTCGGAACAAAAATTAGTTGAAATTACCGATGTTTTTGAAGTTCGATGGGTTTTTGGGATTTGATAAATCACTTCAAGTAGGTTATGATGATAGGAGTAACCGTATTGAGAAGCTTAACCAAGGCAAGTATCTAAATGAAAGTTAATATTTACGTATAACATAATAAAATCATAATTCTTTCGTTATTTTTAATATAAATCTTACTAATAATGAAAGAGCAGTTTAGTATGTTGCAAAAGCAGCTTGCCAGCCTTGAATTAGCAGTGATTACTCTGTTGGAACAAAACGGACATGATACTTCTGTTTTGCAGGAAGAATGGATTGATAGTGCCGATATGAAAAAACTTTTTCATTTTAGTGATAGCAAACTCTATAGATTACGACGAGACAATCTGATTATGTATCGTAAAATTGGTAACCGTTGCTATTATCCCAAAAACTTTATCTATGCCTCATTGATGAAAGGAGTTTTGCAAGCTAAATAGGATTTTAATCCAATTTAAATAATTAGCTAAATAAAAAAAGAGCCGTCAGCTTGATTCATATAATCTTAATAATCTGCCATTCCTTTCATTTTGTTCAAAAGAAATATCCGCATTAGCGGGACTTGTAGAAGGTAATGTAAACAATTTATATTGATTGAAAACATTACAATGTCGTTTAAAAAATACCGCCGCTTTTTTATCATTAAAAAGATGTACTTAATATTAGTATGCATTTTTTTAAATAAAAATCATTTTTTTACGCTATTTAAATCCTTGTTTTATAGTGATTTACTTTTTA
>VFQU01000140.1_pt1 | contig 91292 bp, 79 predicted proteins | sample 3512311 | NCBI WGS metagenome assembly VFQU01 (sample SAMN10412377, study PRJNA504923) | tailings metagenome | isolation source: Relicate 3 Philex TSF3 active mining site | place: Philippines: Tuba, Benguet | collected 2017-08-29
CGCCCCACGAGATCGCCCAGCCGCCCGAACACCAGCGCGCCGAAGGGCCGCACCGCAAAGCCCGCGGCAAAGGCGGCCAGCGCGAAGATGAAGCCGGTGGTCTCGTTCACCCCGGAGAAGAACTGCGCTGAGATGATCGTGGCGAGGAGGCCGTAGAGGTAGAAGTCGTACCACTCGAACACCGTGCCGAGCGAGGAGGCGAGGATCACGCGCTTCTCGCTGCCCGTGGCCGCGTGGTGCCTCGGCAGGGTGTCCTCGCTCGCGGTCGCCATTGTCTCTCCCCTGATCGCCTTGCGGGTCATGGTGACGCGCGCGGGCGGGAAGGCAAGGGCGGGGTGCCGGCTTATGCGCCGCCGGGCACCGCGGTCACTCGGCGGCGGCGAAGGTGAAGCGCAGGGTCGGGGTCTCGATCACCAGCTGGCGGCCGTCGAGCGTGGAGCTGTAGCGCTGCGCCTCGGCAAGGCCGCTCGCGAGCTGCTCCCCGAAGCTCGGCTGCGGGCAGGCCATGCGCGTGCTCGCGACGGGGCCGAAGCTGATCGCGCCCGCGCCGTTCGCGGGCCGGCCCGCGGTCCAGGTCGAGCGCCCGCGGTTGCAGTCGAGCTGCACCTGCACCTCGCCGCCCTCGCGGAAGGCGAGCGTGTGGCGGCGCTGCACCGCCTGGGTAAGAGTGGTGGTGCTGCCCGAGGTGTCGATCGCGGTGAGCTGCCACTCGGTCCCCGTCAGCGGGTGGGTGTCGGGCACGGTCATGCAGCCTCCCACGGCAAGCGTTGCAGCGGCGGCGGCGATGGCGGCGCGATGGTTCATCCCTGTTGCTCCCGTGTATGTGACGGGCGCGAGCATAGCGTGGCATCCTGAACGCAGGCAATCCGCCGACCTCGCGATGCCCGGCGGGCAAGAAAAAGCCGCCGGGGCGCGAACCCCGGCGGCCTTGTCTCTTCCGGCAAAGGCGCGGCGATCAGGCTTCGCGGGTGCCCGACAGCGGCATGGCGCCAAAGGCGCCGGCATTGACCGAGCCGGTCAGCGTGTCGCCGTCGATGGTCGCCTCGCAGTCGAGGGTCATCGGCATCGGCACGACCATGTTCATCTTCCACTTGATGGTGTTGCCCTCGACGGTGCCGTCATTGATGTCCATCGAGCCGAGGCTGCCGACCAGCGAGCCGGTGAAGGTGTCGCCCTCGGGCTTGACGGTGAGGGTTCCGGTCTGGTCGCCCATCGGGCTCTTGACGACGGTCTTGTAGGTACCTGCAACGGACATGTGTGGCTCCTCTGCTTCGCGTGCGGACCTCAAGCGACCCGGCACTTGCGCTGGCGTTGTTTACAGAAGTGTCAGCGGGCTTCAACCGCATTCGGGACAGGAGGCGATGCCTAGAGCTTGTCGGCGTCGAGATACTCCACCGCCATTTCCAGCGTCGCGATCTGGTCGTCTATCTGCCGACGGTCACCCACCACCACGATCACGAGGTCGTTGCTGCCGAGGTATCGGCTCGCTGCCGCGTCGATCTGGCTGGCGTCGATTGCCCGGAAGATGTCGGGCAGCTTCGTCTGATAATCGGCCGGCCGGCCGAGCAGCTGGTTGCCGAGAATGGCCGAGAGGACCTGCCCGTTGGTTTCGAAGCGATTGGGCAGGCCGCGCACGTTGCCCTCCGTCACGCGTTGCAACTCGGTCGGGTCGATACCCTTGTTCGCCGGGAAGTCGGACAGGTTCTGGAGGACCGCCTTGATCGAATCCGCAGTGCGATCCGACTGGACGGGCGTGAAGACGGTGAAGGACCGCGGCCCGGCGCCGGCCGTCAGCCCGCTGCGGATGCCATAGGTCCAGCCCTTGTCCTCGCGCAGGTCCATGTTGAGGCGCGAGAGGAAGCCGTCGCCGATCACCTCGTTGGCAAGGTCGAGCGCCTCGAGCCCACCCTGGGTGCCGCGCAACGGCAGCACGCGGCCGAACAGGAGGACGCTTTGCGGGCTGTTCGGCCGGTCGACCACCACCACCCGCGGACGGGCCGGCGGGACCGGAGCGTCGATGTTCTTCTGCGGCCTCGGACCGGCGGGAGCCTGCCAATCCCCGAAGGTGGCCTCGAGCGCCGCCACCAGTTCCGGCATCGCGATATCGCCGACCACAGTGATGCGGGCGTTGTCCGGCCGCAGCCAGCGACCATGCTCGGCCCGGAGCGCCGCCGGGTCGAGCGCCGCGACGACCTCGGGCAGGCCGCGTGCTCCCACATTGCCGTAGGGATGATCCGGGCCATAGAGGATCGGACCGATCGCGCGCTGGGCAAGACCGAAGGGATTGGCCCGTTCCTGCGAAATGCCCGCAAGCTGCTGGCCCTTGGCGCGCTCGACATCCTCGGGCTTGAAGGCGGGATTGCGCACGATGTCGGCCACCAGCGCCAGCGAGGGCGCAAGGTTGGCGGTCAGCGCGGTCATCTGCACGATGCTCGTATCGGTGCTTGCCCCGGTCGTGATGGTTGCGCCGAGGCGCTCCTGCTCGATCGCGATCTGCTCGGCGGTGAGGGAGAGGGTGCCCTCCTCGAGCAGGCCCATCATAAGCGACTGCGTGCCCGCACGCGCCGGCCCATCCGCGGCAGTGCCCGCATCGAAGGTGATCGCCATGCTGATCTTGGGGATCGACGTGCGCCGCGCCAGCGAGACCTCGATGCCGTTCGACAGGCGCGCGGTCGTCACCGCGGGGAAGGTGAGGGCGCCGACCGGCGCCACCTCGGGGGCCTCGCGCGGGGGCGCCGTGCGGGTCACGGCGATCGGCGTGCGGGGATCGGGCGTGATCGGCCCGGCCGTGTCCTCGTCACCCCAGCCGCCCATCGTGGCGCCGTCGAGCGTGCGCTCGCCGGGCACGATGGTCAGGGTGTAGGCCGGGCGGCCAAGCCAGCGCTGCACGGCTGCCTGGACCTGCTCCGGCGTGAGACGCGCGACCTCCTCCAGCCGCTTGCGATAATGTGCCGCATCGCCGGTGTAGAGCAGCCCTTCGGCCAGGGTCGAGCCCTTGCCGCCGAAGCCGCCGACCTGCTCCAACGCACCGATCTGCGCGGAGACGATCTGCGTTGCGGCGCGGTTCAGTTCGTCGAGCGTCGGCCCGCGCGCGATGAAGTCGGCGATGATCGCATTGAACCTCGCTTCGGCCACAGCCGCGTCGACCCCCGGCTTCACGTCCATTCGCGTCTGCAGGAAGCTGAGCTGCTCGTGCTGCTCGGCATAGGCGCTCACCGAGACCGCGAGTTCCTCGCCGCGCACCAGCGCATTGTCGAGGCGCGACGAGGCGAGCCCGCCGAGCACCGAGAGGCCGGCCGCCAGCGGCACCGCGTCGGGATGGGTGATGCCCGGGCCCGTCCAGTTGCGCATGATGCGGGTGACGGGCACCTGATCCGTCATGCTGTCGCGCTTTTCCGCCTCCAGCGTGACGGGACCGGCTTCGGTCTGCACCACGTCCGGTCCGCGCGGGATCCCGCCGAACCAGCGTTCGACGATCGGCCGTGCGGTCTTGGCGTCGATGTCGCCGGCCAACACCAGCACGACGTTGTTGGGGCCGTAGTTGTCGGTGAACCACTGACGCACGTCGGTTAGGCTCGCCGCGTCCAGATCGGCCATCGAGCCGATGGTCGAATGGCGATAGGGGTGGCCGACCGGCAGAAGGCCCTCTGAAACCTTGTACGAGACGAGGCCATAGGGCGCGTTGTCGCCCTGCCGCTTCTCGTTCTGGACAACGCCGCGCTGCTTGTCGAGCTTGTCCTGGGTGACGGCGCCGAGCAGGTAGCCCATGCGGTCGCTTTCCATGAACAGCGCGAGGTCGAGCGCGCCGGTGGGCACGGTCTCGACATAGTTGGTGCGATCGTACCAGGTCGAACCGTTGGTCGGCGTGGAGCCCGCCGCCTCGAGCGGGATGTCGAAGTTCTCGACGTTCTCCGAGCCGACGAACATCAGGTGTTCGAAGAGATGGGCAAAGCCGGTGCGGCCGCGCGGCTCACTCTTGCTGCCGACGCGGTAGTAGATCGTGACGCCGACGATCGGGCTCTTGCGATCCTCGTGCACCAGTACCGTGAGGCCGTTTTCCAGCTCGAACGTCTCGTAAGGGATGTTCACCCTCGACACCAGCGTCGGCAGATCGGCCGGGGCCTGCGGAGCGGCGCTGACCGCAGCCGGAGCGGGCGCCTTGGGCTTGGCCATCGCGGGCACATGGGGCCCGGCGAGTGCGAGCGCGAGTGCCGAGAGGCTGGCAGCGGCGAAACGATGCGTCATGGGCGGAGGCTCCGGTGGTAGGCTCAGGCGATGGGCAGCGCGCCGGGTCAGCGCGCGTTGGTGACGGTGCGGCGGCTGCTGGCATTCGGCAGCAGGTCATCGCGCCAGAAGTGGACGGGCTTCAGCCGGTGATCGACGAACAGCCGCATCTGGTCGGTATAGTGCGGGCTGTCAGGCCGGGTCGAGGCCGCGCCGAAGGGCTGGACCGAGCGCGACACGACGCGCTCGCCCGGTGCCCACTCGATCCACATGATGAAGCTGTCGCCGTGCTTGAGGCTGAGGCGTCCGTCCTCGGCGACGTCCCAACTGGTCGAGGCGCGCAGCGTGTCGGAGCCGCCGTCGAGCGGCAGGTCCATGCCGCCCTGCCGCAGCCGCAGCAGATCGGCCATTGGCGGGTCCAGCCGGCCGAAATGGGCCATCAGGTGATCGGCGGCAGCGCCGAGCTTCTCCACGACGTCCGGGAAGGGCTTCTGGTTGTAGTCGGCGGCCATGAAGTCGCGGATCAGCAGCAGCGCGAGCGCATCGGCGCGGCCGTTGCCGTCGGCAGCGAAGTCCCAGGTCAGCAGCAGGTCGCGCGCCTCGGCGAGCCGGCCCTGCGCGGGCATCGCCTCCAGCTCGTCGAACAGCCGCGCCACATAGCCCTCGCGCTCGTAGCCGGTGTCGTACTTGATCGCCTCGAGCGCCGCGCGGTCGAGCACCGCGGCCTCGGACAGCAGCTTGTAGGCGCGGCGCGAGCGGTTGGTCTGCTTGAGTTCGATGCCGAGCAGGGGCGAGAAGGCATCCGGCGACAGGTCGCTCCCCGCCCCGGCGGCGGTGAAGGGCGTGTTGTTCGCGTTGTAGATCCACCCGCTCGCCGGGTTCACGATGCGGGGGAGGGCACTGTAGGGGACCGTGCCCTGCCAGATGAGGTCGCCGCGATCGCCGGGCAGGACGGAGCGCCAGTCCGCCGCGACGCCCTCGGGTCGGTTCGGGATCGCGGCGTTGTAGACGAGGGCGATGGTGCCGGTCTGGTCGGCATAGATGAAGTTGGTCGAGGGGATCGCGAGGCGCGAGAGCTGCGTCTCCCATTCGGCGAAGGTGCTCGCCTTGTTGAGCCGGTAATAGGCGTCGAGCTGTTCGAGCCGCCCGATCCCGCCGTAGCGGATCGCGAAGGCGCCCTTGTCGTTGCGGATCACCGGGCCATGCGCGGAGCGCAGCACCTCGCGGCGGATCGGCAGGACGACGGGGCCGAGCCTCACCGGCAGCGTCACCCACTTGCTTTCGAGATCACGCCACTGACCATCGAGACGGTAGCGCGTGCCGCTCTCGTCGAGTTCCAGCTGGTAGACGTCGATCAGGTCGGGCGTGTTGACCGTGTTGGTCCAGCCGAGATTCTCGTTGTGGCCGAGGAAGGGAAAGGGCGACCCGGGGAAGTTCGCCCCAGCGAAGTGCCAGCCCTCGCCGCTCTCGACGACGAGTTCGTACCACGCGACGCCCCCACGCAGCGGCTGGTGCGAGTTGGAGACGAGGGTGGTGGTGCCGCCGCCCTTCTGGGGCGCGACGGCGAAGGCGTTGGAGCCCATGTGCTCCGCCTCCTCGCCCAGCGGCAGGACCAGCCGGCGCGCCTGCCTGGGGGCGGGCGCGGCTGCGGCGGGTTCGGCGCCCGGGAGCGGCGGGCGCGGGAAGCCAGGGATGTCGGGCCCGTGCTCGCGGCGCAGCGGTTCGCCCGCCACCAGCGGGCCGAGCACGCCGTCGAGCCCGAAGAAGAACGGCTGGCGGAGCGCAAAGCCGGCGGCGACGTCCATGCCGCTCACCGGGAAGAGATTGGCGAGCTTCAGCTCCTCGGGGTGCGCGGCGGCATAGTTGTTGAGCCCCGCGGCATAGGCCTCGAACAGCGCCCGGGTGTCGGCGGGGAGCTTCGGGTACTCGCGCTCCGCCGTGCCGCGCGCATCGATGAGGTGGTAGGCATAGTCGATCTTCGCCCCTTCCTCGCCCGCGATCGCGCCGTAGCGGCCGCGCGCCATGGCGACGACGTCCTGGAGAGTGAAGAAGTCGTCCTCGGCATGGGCGATTGCCACCCCGAAGGCGGTGTCGGCATCGGTCGCGCCGGAGATGTGCGGCACGCCGTAGCCGTCGCGCACGATCTCGGCCCGGTAGGTGCGCCCCTGCGCGGGGCTCGCGGCGCTGGCGAGGAACGGCTCCCAAGTGGCGAGCACCACGAAGACCAGCACGAGCACCCCCACGAGCGCAATCGCGCCGCGCTTCAACCAGATCATGACCGATTTCTCTCCCAAGCCGCTGGCCTATCCATCGCTTGCAGGTCGGGGGAGGTCAAGGCTCGCCGCGCCCTTGCCTTGCGCCGCGCGCCTACCCACCTACTTGCATAATACACCTCGGCGGCACAAATTCGTCGCCGGGGGCTTGTGTGGCCAATGTGCAACACTATGTCGGTGCGGCAACCTTTGGAGGGGTCAGACCAAGATGAATCTCGAGAAGTTCACCGACCGGGCGAAGGGCTTCCTGCAGGCCGCGCAGACCGTCGCGATCCGCATGAACCACCAGCGCATCACCCCGCTGCACATCGCCAAGGCCTTGCTGGAGGACAGCGAGGGGATGGCCGCCGGGCTGATCCAGCGCGCCGGCGGCGAGGCGCCGCTCGCGGCGACCGCGATCGACGCAGGCCTGTCGAAGATCCCGGCGGTGACCGGCAGCGGTGCGCAGGCGACCCCCGGCCTCGACAATGATGCCGTGCGGGTGCTCGACCAGGCCGAGCAGCTGGCCGAGAAGGCGGGCGATTCCTACGTCACCGTAGAGCGCCTCCTGACCGCGCTTGCCCTGTCCCAGACCCCCGCAGGGGAGGCCTTGAAGGCCGCAGGGGTCACCCCGCAGGCCCTCAACACGGCCATCGAAGCCCTTCGCGGCGGCAAGCGGGCGGATTCCGCCGGAGCCGAGAGCACCTATGACGCGATGGAAAAGTTCGCCCGCGACCTCACGAGGGCGGCGCGCGAAGGCAAGCTCGATCCGGTGATCGGCCGCGACGAGGAGATCCGCCGCACCATCCAGATCCTCGCCCGTCGCACCAAGAACAACCCCGCCCTGATCGGCGAGCCGGGTACCGGGAAAACCGCGATCGCGGAAGGACTTGCGCTGCGCATCGCCAACGGCGACGTGCCCGACAGCCTCAAGGGCCGCACCCTCATGAGCCTCGACATGGGCGCGCTGATCGCGGGCGCGAAGTATCGCGGCGAATTCGAGGAGCGGCTCAAGAGCGTGCTCGACGAGGTCAAGCACGCCGAGGGGCAGATCATCCTCTTCATCGACGAGATGCACACCCTGATCGGCGCGGGCGCGTCGGAAGGCTCGATGGACGCTTCTAACCTCCTGAAGCCCGCCCTGTCGCGCGGCGAGCTCCACTGCATCGGCGCGACCACGCTCGACGAATATCAGAAATACGTCGAGAAGGACCCCGCCCTCCAGCGCCGCTTCCAGCCGGTCTTCATCGCCGAGCCGACGGTCGAGGACACGATCTCGATCCTGCGCGGCATTAAAGACAAGTACGAGCTCCACCACGGCGTGCGCATCACCGACGGCGCGATCGTCGCCGCGGCGAAGCTCTCGGACCGCTACATCCAGAACCGCTTCCTCCCCGACAAGGCCATCGACCTGATGGACGAGGCGGCGAGCCGCATCCGCATGGAGGTGGAGAGCAAGCCCGAGGAGATCGAGGCGCTTGATCGGCGCATCATCCAGTTGAAGATCGAGGAACAGGCGCTCCAGAAGGAGACCGACGCCAATTCCAAGGACCGCCTCGTGACCTTGCGCGAGGAGCTGGCGAACCTCGAGCAGCAGTCGGCGGAGCTCACCACCCGCTGGCAGAACGAGCGCGACAAGATTGAGGCGGAAGGCAAGATCAAGGAGGCTCTCGATGCTGCGCGTCTCGAGCTGGAACAGGCGCAGCGCGAGGGCGATCTGGCGAAGGCCGGCGAGCTCTCCTACGGGCGCATCCCCGAACTGGAAAGGCAGCTCGCCGAGGCGCAGGGCCAGGCCGCCAACGCCATGCTCCGCGAGGAGGTGACCGAGGAGGACATCGCCGGCGTCGTCAGCCGCTGGACGGGCGTCCCGGTCGACAAGATGATGGAGGGCGAGCGCGAGAAGCTGCTCCAGATGGAGAGCATCCTGGGCAAGCGGGTGATCGGCCAGTCGCAGGCGATCGAGGCCGTGTCGAAGGCCGTCCGCCGCGCCCGCGCGGGGCTTCAGGACCCGGGCCGGCCGCTCGGCTCCTTCCTCTTCCTCGGCCCCACGGGCGTCGGCAAGACCGAGCTCACCAAGGCGCTCGCCGGCTTCCTGTTCGACGACGACAGCGCGATGGTGCGCATCGACATGAGCGAGTTCATGGAAAAGCACGCCGTCGCCCGCCTGATCGGCGCGCCTCCCGGCTATGTTGGCTACGAGGAGGGCGGGGTGCTGACCGAGGCGGTGCGGCGCCGGCCCTATCAGGTGGTGCTGTTCGACGAAGTCGAGAAGGCGCACCAGGACGTCTTCAACGTGCTCCTCCAGGTGCTCGACGACGGGCGGCTGACCGACGGGCAGGGCCGGGTGGTGGACTTCGCCAACACGCTGATCATCCTCACCTCGAACCTCGGCAGCCAGTATCTCGCCAACCTTCCCGACGGGGCCGAGGTCGCGAGCGTCGAGAAGGACGTGATGGACGTGGTGCGCGCGCACTTCCGGCCCGAGTTCCTGAACCGGCTGGACGAGATCATCCTGTTCCACCGCCTCGGCCAGGAGCACATGGCGCCGATCGTCGCGATCCAGGTCGGCCGGGTGCAGAAGCTGCTCGCCGACCGCAAGATCACGCTCGAACTCACCGATGCGGCGCTGCGCTGGCTCGGCCGGGTGGGCTACGATCCGGTCTACGGCGCGCGGCCGCTGAAACGCGCGGTCCAGCGATACCTGCAGGACCCGCTCGCCGAGATGCTGCTCGAGGGCAAGCTCCCCGATGGCGCGACGCTGAGGATCGACGAGGGCGATGGTGAGCTGGCGATGACGATCCGCTGATCCGCAGGCTCCGGCAGCAACTTGGCACCAAGGTGCTTATAGCCGTGCCGACAGCGACGGGTCGAGTGAACTCGGCCTCGCCACAAGCGTCGACTGCAAGCCAGCCCCGTGCACGGCGGCAGAACCTTGCGAGATCCTTCTTGGAGGATCAGGTGACGCGCCGCCCCTTGACGCCAAGTGCGCCGTTGATGCGGATGAAGTAGTATCCGAGCGACGCCTTCTTGAAGACCACCTTGTCGCCCGGCGTGATCGGGGCGATTTTCCTCGGCGGATTGTTGATCTCCCAGACAGCGCCCTCTGCCGTGGTGATGCGCCAGGTCGTTGGGCCGACTTGCCCGCCGCTGGCGATGGTGGTTTCCAGAACGGTGGCCGCTTCGGCCTCGTCCCTGTCGTCGCTCCGCAGGAGGGGGATGTCTGGCATGGAGATCCCGAAGAGCTGTCGACGGGTCTTGCGGACTTCCTCGCGGTCCACGAGCCGCACTTCCGCCGCCTCGACCGCTCCCAGAAGAGCGTCGACGCGGCCATCGTAGCAAGCCGCGCGCTCGGTCGCGTCAACGATAGCCCGGCAGCCCCGCAGGCCGTCGAGAAGCTGCGCAGAGCCAGTGGGCGCGGGTTGCTGGGCTGTCACGGCCACGCCGCCGCATGCAAGCACAAGCCCGAGCGTCGCGAGACCTCCGATCGCTGCGCGCGTGGTGGCGGGACGTCGATGCGATGTCTGGATCATCCACTCTCTCCATGTGAGGACCAACGGCTGCCGCTTCGCAGCTTTGGTGCCTAGCTGCAAACTGTTGCGGGTCTGCCAGATCGTTCCTGCCCCTTCGCCTATGCTCAGTGTCGCTCAACTGCAACAGCTGCAACGCAAGTGTCGCTTGACTCCAATCCGGCAATTGCGAGCGGGAATGCGATTGTCCTAAGCGGCTTCGCCTGAAGTCATGGGCATTTCGTCCGTGGGCTGAAAGGGGACCCTTAATGCAACGCTTTCAAAAAGCTTCGCTGCTTGCCGGGACAGTCATGGCAGGCGCCATGTTCGCCACTCCGGCTTTCGCTCAGACCGAAACCGTGGACGTCTCGTCGGATACGACCGCGACGACTACCGAATCGACCGGCATCGTCGTCACCGGTTCGCGTATTCAGCGCAATGACCTGAACTCGACCGCTCCGGTCACCGTCGTGTCGCCGGAAGAATTCCGCCTGACCGGTGCCGTGAACGTCGAGCAGGTGCTCAACACCCTGCCGCAGGTCCTTCCCGGCCTGACCGGCTTCTCGAACAACCCCGGTAACGGCGCTGTCACGCTGAACCTGCGCGCTCTGGGTGCCACCCGCACGCTGGTGCTGGTCAACGGCCGCCGCTGGATGTTCTACGATACCAACCAGATCGTCGACCTCAACACCATCCCGCAGTTCCTTCTGGCTGGCGTTGAAGTCTCGACCGGTGGCGCTTCCGCCGTTTACGGCTCGGACGCGGTTGCCGGCGTCGTCAACTTCAACCTTCGCGACATCGAAGGCCTCGAGATCGGCGGCAGCTACTCGCTGACCGGTCGGGGCGATGCGGCGCGCTATCAGTTCAACGCCGCGATCGGCTCGGCCTTCGACGATGGCCGTGGTGCCGTCACGATGTATGCGAACTACACCCGCCGCGACCCGGTCTTCCAGGACGCGCGCGTGTTCTCTGAGCGTGCGGCTGGCGATGGCTGCATCGTGCCCGGCAGCACCGGCCGGGGCGAGATCGGCACGCCGTTCCCCACCGGCATTGCGGTCGGTACCTGTATCGCACGCGGTGGTGAACTCGGCTTCGTTCCGCAGGGCTCGGCGACGGTGCCGATTGGCACGTTCACCGTTGGTCAGAACCAATACATCTTCAATCCGAGCGGCGGTGGCTCGCGTCTCTTCCAGAACCCGGGCGACCTCTACAACTTCGCTCCGGACAACTACCTCCAGCTTCCGCAGGAGCGTTATCTGCTCGGCGCCTACGGCCACTACGAGTTCACCGACGGCATCGAGGCCTATTCGGAAATCTCGTTCGTTCGCAACGATGTGGCTACCGAACTCGCGCCGACCCCGGCTGGTCTCTCGGGCGTGCCGCTGTTCGTCAACAGCCCGTTCTTCAACGACCAGACCCGTGAGCTGCTGCTGCAGAACCCGGCCAACGCCACGCTCGGGGCGAACTATCGCAACACCAATGTGAACTTCCGCTTCAACGACATCGGCAGCCGCAACTCGGACTTCAATCGCGAAGCTTTCCGCGTTCTCGGCGGGATCCGCGGCGGGATCACCGACAACATCAACTTCGATGCGTTCTACTCGTACTCGCGCACAACCAACACCAACATCCAGCAGGGCAACATCGCGGCAAGCCGTTTCCGTAACGCGCTTACCGTCGAATTCGTGCCGGGCAGCACCACCCAGCTGCGCTGCGTGGATGCGGCGGCGCGGGCTGCGGGCTGCGTTCCGCTGAACATCTTCGGCGAGGGCCTGGCCGACCCGGCGGCGTTGAACTACCTGGCGATCCAGGCGACCAACATCACCACCTCGGACATGAAGAACGCGGTTGCGGCCATCAGCGGGACCCTGTTCAACCTGGGCACGGGTGCCGACGATATCGGCTTCGCGTTCGGCGGCGAGTACCGCTCGATGAGCTCGGAGTTCATCCCGGATACCTTCCTCTCCTCGGGCGACGTGCTCGGCTTCAACGCCGGTCTTCCGACCTCGGGCGGCTACAACGTCAAGGAAGTCTTCGGCGAACTTCGCGTCCCCGTTCTCGAGGACAGCTTCATCCACGCGCTCGAATTCACCGGCGCGTTCCGTTACTCCGACTACTCGCTCCAGCGCGTCGGCGGCACCTGGACCTACAACGTCGGCGGCGAATTCGCTCCGGTGCGGGGCGTCCGCTTCCGCGGCATGTACTCGCGTGCGGTGCGTGCGCCTAACGTGCAGGATCTGTTCGGCGGTGCGTCGACCGGCTTCCCCCAGGCGATCGACCCGTGCTCGGATCGTGGTCCGGTGGCCGAGCGTACCGAGGCTCTGCGCGCCTTCTGTATCGCTTCGGGCGTTCCGGCCGCTGCCGTGTTCACCAGCGGTGTACAGCTGAACCAGCAGATTCAGTCGGACTTCGGCGGCAACCCGGATGTGGGCGAGGAAACCTCCGACACCTACACGGCCGGTGTTGTCATTCAGCCGGGCTTCGTGCCCCGACTGAACATTGCCGTCGACTACTTCAACATCAAGGTCGAGGACACCATCAACACCCGCCTCGGCGGCCTCGCCAGCGCGCTGTCGCTGTGCTTCAACACGGTGCAGAACCTGCAGGATCCGGCTTGCGCGGCCTTCGTCGGCAGGCGCAATCCGACCACCGGCGGCCTTGGTCTCAACGCGGGCGGCCAGAACCCGTCGCTGGTCCAGGACAACGTCGGCCTGCTCAGGACGTCGGGCATCGACATCCAGGTCGATTACAGCTTGCCGCTGTTCAACGGCGAACTCGGGTTCTTCTACCTCGCCACATGGCTGGACAAGTACCGGAACACCCCGGTGGCCCTGCTCCCGCTGCGCGAGAACATCGTGGAAGGTACCTTCGGCTTGCCCGAGTATCGCCACAACATGCGCGTCACGTACACCCAGGGTCCGGCGCTCTTCTCGGTTCGCTGGCGGTATGATGGCCCGACGGAGGACTTCCGCGTCCAGAACACGTTCAGCGGCGACAACCGTATCCCGAACGATGCTCTGCCGCGGCGTACGATCGGCGCCTGGAACTACGTGGACCTCGCCGTCGGCTTCGACGTCGATGAGCGCATGACGATCAACGCGGGCGTCAACAACCTGTTCGACAAGCTGCCCCCGGTTCTGGGTACGGCGGCCGAACAGGCCAACACCCTGCCGAGCTTCTTCGACGTGCTCGGCCGCGACTTCTTCGTGGGTGTGAACTTCCGCTTCTGATCCCTGATCGGACGCGAACAAAGAAAGGGGCGGCGGACCACATCGGTCCGCCGCCCTTCTTCTTTTTGTCGGTGGAAGCGTCAGACGGAAGCGTTGACGTCGAAGGCGACCGTCATGCGGGTGCCGCGGGTGATTGGGCGGGTGCCGTGGAACAGGGTGCTCGGAAACAGCACCAGCGTGCCCGGCTCGGGCTTTATCGCGTGGAGCGCACCAAGACCCTCCACAAGGCCCGGAGGCGGGTTCCCCAGCTCGAGCCAGCCCGGTTGCTCCGGCGCCTCCACCTCCTCAGGCACCAGCCAGTAGCTCGCCGAGGACAGCAGGCCGCGTGGGTGGATGTGCGCGGCATGGTGGCCCTCGCCATCGAGCCGGATCGACCAGCTGCCGATAATCGTCCAAGGATCCTCGCGCCGCGAAAGCAAGGGATGGGACAGATCGCGTGGCGGCAGACCGGCACGGTATTCCACCATCGCCGCATGCAGCGCAGCCTCGAGCCGCGCCAGTTGCGGCTCGGCGCGTGCGAAGAGCGCACCCTTGGTCTGGCTGCCGATCTTCACCGACTGCCCGATGGGCATGGCGGTGTGACGATGCAAACGGACCAGCAGGGCGGTGAGCTCCTCGCGCTCTCCGTGCGAAAGCGGCACCGGCAGCTGCCGGACCAAGCCGGGCCGGCCATGCAGCCATTCGTGCCGGGGATCGTCGGCGAGCCGCCAGCACAGGTCGGTGAGCGCCCACGCCACCACATCGTCCGGACTGGCGGCGAGAACCTGCTTCAGCTCTGCCTCGGCTCGCGCGACCTCGCCGAGCCGCAGCCAGTTGCGCCCGCGCGCCTTCGCCCAAGCGGGGCTGCTTGGCACCACAAAGCGGTCGAGCATCTCCTGCGCCGCCAAGGCCTCTCCGGCCTCGCCGAGCGCCAAGGCCTGCGCGAGCGCGAGGTCGGCATCCTCTGGCCATATGCCGCGGGCGCGCGCGAGAACCTCTGCCCCTTCGGCTGGGCGGTCGACACCTTCCAGGGTCTCGGCCCAGGCGAGCCACACCGCCGGTCCCGCCCCTTTCATCTCCACGATCCGAGCGAAATGATCCGCGAAGGCGACGCGATCACCCGCCGCCCACCGCAGTTCCGCATGAAGCTTGAGCGCCTCAATCCAGCCCGGCATGTGGGTCACCAGGGTGGTGGTGCATTCCAGCGCCTCTTCCATCCTGCCTTCCACCGCGAGAGCCTGCGCGTAGTCGAACAACAGGTTCGGATCGCCTCGGTTCAGGGTGAGCGCCGTCTCGATGTGGGCGACAGCCTTGGGATCGCTCCGCTCGAGCGCAAGGCGCGCGCGGCTCCGCGCGGTCTGCGGGCTCGACGGAGCGAGGGCGGCTCCGCGTTCCAAGCTCGCCGCCGCCTCGCGGTAGCGCCTTGCCTGTCTTTCGCAGTCGGCCCGCACCCGCCAGTAGCTCGCGCTGCCGGCCCCTGCCGCCTCGAGCGGGGCGAGCAGCGAGACAGCCTCAATGGCGCGTCCCAGCCGGGCGAGGGTGATCGCGGCATTGACCCCTGCCTCGACGAGATCGGGAGCGAGCGCGAGAGCGCGCTGGAACAGCGCCAACGCCCGCTCCAGCCGCCCGGCCTTGAAGTGGAAGTTGCCCGCGCTATTGGCCAGGCGCGCATCGCCCGGGAAGGCGGCCAGCCCGCGCTCGAAGAGCGCTTCGGCCTCGGCGGCGCGACCCGCGGCCGCGAGCTGGCTCGCGGATTGCGCGAGGCTCTGCGCACTTTGCGTCATCACTGGCTGCGCAGCCAACCGGTCACGGCCATTCGGCCGATCGGAGCGAAGGGTGGGACGTAGCTGACCAGATGGCTCTGCGGCACACGGAAGAGGTTGAGGGCATTGAAGCGCGGGCGGAAGCCCTCGATCACGTCACCATCCTCGTCGAGGAACAGCAGATAGCCACCCCAGTCGGGATGCCAGTCGTCACGCGCGAGGTTCAGGACGTAAGCCACCTCCCAGCCTTCGGCGACATGGCTGTCGTTGTGGCGTCCGAGATAGTGATTGGGGGCGAACAGCGTGGCTTGGCCATCCGCCTTCACGAGGCCTTCGATCCCCGTCACCGCCCGAACCAGATCAAGGAAGCTCGGGGCGTTGAGGTGCTCGAGCAGGATCTCGTGCGGCCCGTCGGGGTCCCAGCCCTCGCGCAGCGCCTCCAGCATGGGGTAATGTGCGAAACGAAAGCCATACTCGCCGCGGGCCGAGTGTTGTTCGGCGTCGCGGGCCGCCTGCCTCACGATTTGCTGCCCCTGCGAGGACCGCGTCTGCGCCGCCCTGAAGCTCGCAGGCGGGGCCTTCCCGGCCCCGATCGCCATGCCCCACGGCGTGCCGCGCGCGAGCACCATCTGTAGTTCGCGTGCACTCTCAGGTGTGAGAACGTCGCGCAGCTGGACCCGTCCGGTCGCCGCGAAGCGCGCGGCATGGGCGGGCACATCGAGGTCCGAACTGATTTCGAAAAGGGTTGTCAGATCTTCCGTCATCCTAATGCACCCGCCGCACATGGACGGTTGCAATGGAGTCGGCGAGAGCGGCGGCAGCGGATCGACTGTACGTCTTCATCATCATCTCCCGAACGCGGCGTAGCGCGCGGTCATCGGCGGCAGTGATTACGCGCACGCGCGCGCGGTGGCAAACGCCTCTGGTGCCTTGGTGACCTCTCGACGTCCCTCGTTCGCGCGCTGCGCCCCGATCGGCCCTCGCTGCGGCGGGCGGGCGAGCCGAGGGGGCCGGTGTGACGCCGTGCAAGGACTCATGCGGGCCCGTGGGAACCTGCATGGCAGATAAAGGAAGGGCCCCGAAATCGGGGCCCTTCCATACAGTGGGGGCAGTGGTGGGGGCACATCCGTGCGCCTCACCGCAGCCGAGATCAGAAGCCGAGACGGTCGGTGCTGATCCGGACGCCCGCGTAGAAGAAGCGGCCCAGCCAGCCGGTCGGAGCGTTCGAAAGACCACGTGCCGGAAGCTCGTTCGTGAAGTTGTTCACCCCTAGGAAGAAGCTCTTGCTGCGGTCGTCGATCGCGAACTCGGCCCGAAGATCGTGGATGAAACGATCGCCGATGCTCAGGAACTCGGGCGCGGCCAGATCCGGGTTGGCGGCAATTGCGTCGATTTCGAACCGCAGCTGATCGCCGATGTAACGCACACCGTAGTTCAGGCTGAAATTCTGAAGCTGCCAGGTGATGTCGCCCACGGCGCTCCACTTCGGGAAGCCGATCTCGCCACGCTCGACATCGACGATGCCACCATTGGCCGGCAGGAACTCGAACTTGTCGAGATAGCCCACGGTGCCGGTCAGATTGAAGGTGCCGAGGTTCCCGTTGCCCGGCTCGAAGCGGTAGTTGATCGTCAGATCAGCGCCAGCCGTTTCGATGAAGGCGACGTTCTGCGGGCCGAGCACATAGCTGGTGACGAAGGCCGTCCCGGGCGCACGGGTGACCGCTTCGCAGAACACGTTGTCCAGCGTCGCGGAGTCGACGCAGAACTGGGCGGTCTCCGTCAGGGTCGGGGTGCGAACGGCATCGCTCAGCCGAATGTCGTACCAGTCGAAGGTGATCAGCAGGTTCCGCGCGAAGCTCGGCTGCACGATGACACCGGCGGTCCACGTCTTGGCGCTTTCCTCGCGCAGGTTGCGGTTGCCGGACACGATCCCCGGAAGGCTTGCGCTGGAGGCGATGTCGCTGTCGAAGTCGAAGGTGGCGAAATCGGCCCCGAGACCGGTGATCAGCGCCTCGCAGTTGGCACGACGGAAGGAGGTGCCTTCGGCGATGTTCACGGGGCTGCAGGGATCGCTCAGGAAGCTGAAGGTCCCGGTGCGCGGAGCGAACAGCTCGGTGATGTTCGGTGCACGCACGGCTTGCGAATAGCCGCCACGGAAGCGGAGATCACGGATCGGTGCCCACTGGCCGTTGATCGACCATGCTTCGGTGCTGCCCACGGTGGAATAGTCGGAGTAACGACCTGCCACGGTGAACTCGAGCGTCTGGAAGAAGGGCCGGTCCGCCAGCAGCGGCACGTTGATTTCGCCGAACAGCTCCCAGACGTCGAAGCTGCCGCGCTCACGGGCGAGCAGGGCGAGATCGGCCAGCACACCGCTGTCGTCATCAAAGGTCGTGACCTGGGTCGAGATCGCATCCGGGCGGAAGTCGCTCTTTTCCTTGCGGTACTCGGCACCGAAAGCGAAGTTGACCGCGCCGCCGGGCAGCTCGAACAGGTTGCCGAAGTCGCCGGCGATGAACGCGTTGGCGACATGCTGTTCGATCCGGTAACGGTTCGTGGTGTCGGTCAGCACGAAGTCGAGCGCCGCCTGGCTGGCACGGCCTTCGCCGAACAGATTCAGCGGGACGCACTGACCGGGGGTGAAGGTCTGCGGTGCCTGACCATAGTTGAAGTTGCCCGCATCCACGATAGCGCCGCCATCGACGTTGACGCGGCAATCGAACACGCCGTTCGGAGTGCCGGTGGTGAACTGGCCCACGTCCACCACGTCGAGCGCGGCGAAGTAACGGTCCTCGATACGCTGGTTGGTGGAGGTGTAATTGGTGTCGTTGCGGCCGTAGACGTAGCTCGCCTCGAACCGCACCCGATCCGACAGGCGACCGTCGATACCGATCACCGTGCGGTAGAGATCGCGTTCGAAGATCTCGTTGCGGGTGCCGAGGTCGAAGTTGTCACGGTTGAACAGCAGACCACCGAAGGTGTCCAGCCCGGCTGCGCGCACATTGGCGGGGATCAGCGGGTTGTCTTCCGAGATGAACGTGAAGAAGTCGAAGCTCGGCTGAGCCACGGTGAAGTTGTCGGTCTTCACGTACTTGCCTTCCGCGAAGAAACGCACGTCCGGCGAAATCTCGTAATTGAAGAAGGCGTTGAAGGAGTGGTGCTCGGTCCCGGCCTGGAGGTCACCCTGATAGCCGGCAATCGGCGTGTTGTCGCCGCCGATGGCGAGGAAGCCCGACTGGGGCAGGAAGATGCCCGGATCGTAGGGCCGGCCATCGCCGTTGAAGATGGGCGAGAAGCTGTCATCCAGCACGAGCGCGCCACCCGGCGAGCTGTCCGCATAGCCGAGATTCCGGAAGAACACTCGGTCGGGGATGTTCGGATCATCCGGAATGTCGTCCGGGTTGCGCACCAGGCGCTCGGCATCGTCGCGACCGAAGGGGCGATCACGGAATGCCACCCGGGCGTCCTTCCGGAACTCGTAGGAGAGCGCAAGGTTACCGCGGCCATCGGCAAAGTTCTTGCCGGCGGTGGCCGAGAGGAAGCGACTCCCCGCATCACCGAAGTCGGAGAGGCCGGCTTGCCCACGAACGTCGATCCCTTCGAAATCGCGGCGCATGATGAAGTTGACCACGCCCGAGACGCCGTCCGCACCATAGATCGACGAGACACCGCCGGTGAGGATGTCGATGCGCTGGATGAGGCCGACGGGGATCGTGTTGGTGTCCACCCCGGCTTCGCCAGCGACGCCCGCAACGTGGCGACGACCATCGACGAGGGTCAGCGTGCGATTGGCGCCCAGGTTGCGAAGGTTGAGCAGGTTGACGCCGGCAGCCCCGGTGCGCGCCTGCGAACCGGCAGCTTGGAAATTGTTTTCGGAGTTGAACAGCGCCGGCGTCTGCGTGAGCAGCTCAGTGATGTTGGTGACACCCGACTGCGTGATGTTCTCTTGGGTCAGCGCGATCACCGGGGTCGCTGTGGCGGCCTCGGGACGCTGGATGCGGGTGCCGGTCACCACGATCGCGGAGGGCTCTTCGGAGCCAACCTCGGTCTCCAGGTCCTGACCCATGGCAGGCGCGGCAACGGTGAATGCGACGAGGGCGGCGACTGCGCCGCCTCTCAGAAGCGTGTGCTTCTTCATGTTATCTTCCTCCAAATGATGATCGGTTGCGTGCGCACCGAACGGGGAGGTGAGACGCAATCTAGCTTGCGCGATGGAGCACCTCGGTGTGCGGAAGACTAATCTAGATTAGCTTGCTGCGCTTCGCCTCGCGAGAGTGACAATCCTGCAACAATTTGCAGATTGCCAGATATCGCACCCAAGGTGAAGTCAGGCTCGGGTGTGCATTCGCCAAAGGCTGTGCGCTGCGGTTTTGCCAGCTTGATTTGGCCCTGCGCCTTGAATAGGCGGTGCGGCAGGAAAGTGGCGAAGCGCAACCGATTTCGCCCGGCATGGTCCGCTCTCCAGCGGACAGGACAAGGAGAGGTTCATGAGCACAGCCTACATCGTTGAAGCCGTCCGCACCGCCGGGGGGCGCCGCGGCGGACGTCTCGCCGGGGTTCACCCGGTGGACCTGCTGGCGAAGTCGCTGGACGCCATCGTCGAGCGATCGGGGATCGACCCCAAGGCAATCGACGACGTGGTGACGGGCTGCGTCAGCCAGGCGGGCGAACAGGCGATGCAGGTCGGGCGCATGGGTGTGCTGGCGTCGAAGCTGCTTCCGCAATCGACCCCGGCGGTGACCATCGACCGCCAGTGCGGCTCCAGCCAGCAGGCGATCCAGTTCGCCGCGCAGGCGGTGATGAGCGGCACGCAGGACGTGGTGATCGCGAGCGGCGTCGAGAGCATGACCCGCGTGCCGATGGGCTCCAACGCGACGCTCCACATGAAGGAGGGCCTCGGGCACTACAAGTCGCCTGGCCTCGAGGAGAAGTTCCCCGGCATCCAGTTCAGCCAGTTCATGGGCGCCGAGATGATCGTGAAGAAGCACGGCTTCTCGAAGGATGACCTCGACCGCTTCGCCCTGTCGAGCCACGAGAAGGCGATCGCCGCGACCAACGCGGAGGCTTTCGCGCGCGAGATCGTGCCCGTGGAGATCGAGACTCCAGAAGGCACCCAGATGCACACCGTGGACGAGGGCATCCGCTTCGACGCGACGCTCGAGGGCATCGCGGGCGTCAAGCTGCTCTCGCCCGACGGGTCGATCACCGCGGCCTCCTCGAGCCAGATCTGCGACGGCTCCTCGGCGGTGCTGGTGGTGTCCGAGGCGGCATTGAAGGCCCACGGCCTCACCCCGCTGGCGCGCATCCACAACCTCACCGTCACCGCGGGCGACCCGGTGATCATGCTGGAGGAGCCGCTCTTCGCGACCGACAAGGCGCTGCAGCGCGCCGGGCTTACCATCGACGACATCGACCTCTACGAGGTGAACGAGGCCTTCGCTTCCGTGCCGCTCGCCTGGCTCAAGCACACCGGCGCGGACCCGGAAAAGCTCAACGTCCACGGCGGGGCGATCGCGCTCGGCCACCCGCTCGGGGCCTCGGGCACCAAGCTGATGGCGACGCTTGTTCATGCGCTGAAGCGCCACGGCAAGAAGTACGGCCTCCAGACCATGTGCGAAGGCGGCGGCGTCGCCAACGTGACGATCATCGAGGCGCTTTGATCTTTACCGTCACCCCAGCGCAAGCTGGGGCCCAGGGCAACAAGGCCCGACCCATCCGCTTGAGATCCCAGCTTCCGCTGGGATGACGAAGTAGAGGAAAACGAAATGGAAATCTCAGCCAACACCCCCGCCGTCGTCACCGGCGGTGCCTCGGGCCTCGGCGCCGCCACCGCCCGCGCGCTCGCGGCCAAGGGCGCCAAGGTCGCGATCTTCGACATGAACGAGGAGAAGGGCAACGCCATCGCCGCGGAGCTCGGCGGCGTGTTCTGCAAGGTCAACGTGACCAGCGACGAGGACGTCGATTCCGGCTTCGCCAAGGCGCGCGAGGCGCACGGGCAGGAGCGCATCCTCGTCAACTGCGCAGGGATCGGCAACGCGATCAAGACCGCCAGCCGCAGCAAGGAAGACGGCTCGATCAAGCACTTCCCGATTTCGGCCTTCGACTTCGTGATCCAGGTGAACCTGATCGGCACCTTCCGCTGCATCGCCAAGTCGGCGGCGGGCATGCTGACCCTCGACCCGCTCGACGAGTTCGGCGAGCGCGGCGCGATCGTCAACACCGCCAGCGTCGCGGGCGAGGACGGCCAGATCGGCCAGGCGGCCTACTCGGCCTCGAAGGCGGGGGTGATCGGCATGACACTCCCCATCGCGCGCGACCTCATGAACGAGGGGGTCCGGGTGAACACCATCCTGCCCGGCATCTTCGACACCCCGCTGCTCGCCGCCGCGCCGCAGAACGTGCGCGACGCGCTGGCCGCCTCGGTGCCCTTCCCCAAGCGCCTCGGCATCCCCACCGAATATGCCAAGCTCGCGCTGTGCATGATCGAGACCGGCTACTTCAACGGCGAGGACGTGCGCCTCGACGGCGCGATCCGGATGGCCCCTCGCTGATCGCGAGGGGTGGCCGGATGGCCCCGCGGTAAGCTTCGCCTGATGGCATGACGGAAGGCCGTCTGCTCCGGGAGGGGCGGGCGGCCTTTCTTGTTTCGCCGTCACCCCAGCGAAAGCTGGGGCCCAGGGCCTCCTGGTGCAGCGCTTGCCGCCCTAAGGTCCCAGCTTTCGCTGGGATGACGAAGTGGGGCGCTTTTGCGGGTTTTCTTTTGCCACTGTCATGGCATCACGTTCCCACATCAGGAGAGGGAGCGCCCATGACCGACTACACCCAGATCATCCTCGCCAAGGCCGACGGCATCGCCACCATCACCCTCAACCGGCCCGAGAAGATGAACGCCTACACCCGCACCATGGGCGAGGAGATCATCGCGGCGATGGACGACATCGACGGCGACGATGCGGTCCGGGCGGTGATCTTCACCGGGGCGGGCGAGAAGGCCTTCTGCGCGGGCGCCGACCTCACCCCCGAAGGGGGCGGGCAGGTGTTCTCGAGCGGGGAGGAGGTCGCGAGCCTCTCCGACCCCCGCGTGCGCGACGGGGGCGGGCTGCTGACCTTGCGGCTGTTCGAAAGCAGGAAGCCGCTGATCTCGGCCTGCAACGGCGTCGCGGTCGGCGTCGGCGCGACGATGCAACTCGCCATGGACATCCGCCTCGCCGCCCGCCACGCGCGCTACGGTTTCGTCTTCGCCCGGCGCGGGATCGTGCCCGAGGCGGCCTCGAGCTGGTTCCTGCCGCGCATCGTCGGCATCAGCCAGGCGCTCGAATGGTGCTACACCGGCCGCATCTTCGATGCCGAGGAGGCGAGGGCGGGGGGCCTCGTGCGCTCGATCCACCCGCCCGAGGACCTGCTCCACGCCGCGCAATCCCTCGCCCGCGAGATCGTCGACAACACCTCGGGCGTGTCGGTCGCGATGACCCGGGCGATGATGTGGCGCCTCGCGAGCGCCGATCACCCGATGGAGGCCCACAAGATCGACAGCCGCGCCATCTATCGCCTCAGCCGCGGCGCGGACGCGAAGGAAGGGATCGCGAGCTTCCTAGAGAAGCGCCGGCCGATGTACCCCGGCAAGGTCAGCGCCGACATGCCCGATTTCTATCCGTGGTGGGACGAGCGCCCCTATGAGTGACACGGGCGGGCCGGGGGCGGGCGAGCTCGCGGGGTTCCTGCCCTACCAGCTCTCGGTCGCCTCCAACGCGGTGAGCGGCCTTATCGCCGAGCGCTACCGCAAGCGTTTCGGCCTAAAAATCCCGGAATGGCGGGTGATGGCGGTGCTGGGCGATGGCGGAAGCGGAGGCGGGGCGATGACCCAGCGGGCGCTCACCGCGGCGACAGTGATGGACAAGGTCGCGGTCAACCGTGCGGTCAAGGTGCTCGAGGAGCGCGGGCTGATCGCGCGCGTGCCCAATCCCGAAGACGGCCGTTCGCACCTGCTGACTCTGACCGGCGAGGGGCGGGCGATCCATGCGGAGGTCATGCCGCTTGCCCGGGCCACGGAACGCGACCTCCTCGGCCGACTGACGGGGGAGGAAGAGGCGCTGCTGCGGCGCCTTCTGGCGGTGCTGAGGGAACAGGCGACCAGTCTGGCCTATTCGAATACGCAAGGGCCGGAGGAGGGCTGAACCCCGCTCCGGCCCCGGATGCGCTCCGCCGCTCGACGCCTACTTGTTGACGAGGTTGTCCGAGATCGAGCAGGCCGCAGGACCGAGGATGACCACGAACAGCGTCGGCAAGATGAAGACGATCAGCGGCACGGTCATGATCGCTGGCAGGCGCGCGGCCTTCTCCTCGGCGCGCATCATGCGCTCGTTGCGGAACTCGGCCGAGAGCACGCGCAGCGCGCTGGCGAGCGGCGTACCGTAGCGCTCGGTCTGGATCATGGTCGTCACCACGCCCTTCACGGCCTCGAGGTTGACGCGGTACGCGAGGTTGTTGAACGCCATCTTGCGCTCGTTGAGGAAGGACAGTTCGATCGCCGTGAGCGCGAATTCGTCGCCCAATTCCGGATAGGCGCGGCCCAGTTCTTTGGCGACGCGATTGAAGGCGGCGTCGACCGTGAGACCGGCTTCGGCGCAGATCACCAGCAGGTCCAGCGCGTCCGGCAGGCCCTTCTGGATTTCTTTCGTGCGCTTGGTCGCCTTGTTGCTGAGGTAAATTTCGGGCCCTTTGTAGGACAGCAGCACTGACGCCGCGAAAGCGCCTATGCGGGTCATTGGACCCCAGTCGGGCCAGAAGTCGACCACGTAGATGAGCACACCCATGATGCCGCCGATGACCAATGGCAGGATCGCGCGGGCACCGATGATGATAACCGCCAGTTCCTTGTTGCGGTAGCCCGCGTGCGCCAGCTTCTGCTGGATCGTCTTGATCTGGCTGTCCTGGAGGACGTTGAGTCGGTCGAGGCTGTTCTTAACCTTGTCGGTCGTCTCGGTGCGGCGCACCAGGCTTGTGCGCTTCTTGGTCGAGGAGGTGATGATCCCCGCCTTGAGCTGTTCGCGCCGCGCCTCGAGCGCCTTGACGCGCTTGGCCATGGGATCGCGGATCGTGACCGCGGCGTAGATCGCCAGCATGGTCGCGAAGGCGGCGAGGCCGACCAGCAGCGTTCCGACGAGGATGACGTCGAAGCCGAGGAGCGTCGGTCCGGTGGGTTGATTGATCATGTGCCTGTGCCCCGCCGTCAAATCTCGAAGTTGACCATCTTGGCCATGATGAACACCCCGATGCCCATCCACACCCCCGCGCCGAGGCCCGCGACAATCAGGCGGTCGTCGGTGAAGAAGCCGCTCATATATTCCGGGTTGATGAACATGATCGCGCCGAAGACGAGGAACGGCAGCGAGCCGACGATGTAGGCCGAGGCCTTGGACTCCGAGCTCATCGCGCGGATCTTGAGCTTCATCTGCGCGCGCTTGCGCAACACGTCGGCGAGGTTGGACAGGGTCTCGGCGAGGTTGCCCCCGGTCTCGCGCTGGATTGCGAGCGTGATGGTGAAGAAGTTGAACTCGGCAATCCCCAGCTTGTCGGCGGCGTCCTGGAGAGCGTCCTCCATGGTCTTGCCCACCTTGATGCGGTCGATCACGCCCTTGAACTCGTAGCCGACCGGGCCGGGAACTTCCTGGGAGACGATGCCGAGCGTCTCCGTCACCGGAAGACCGGAGCGAAGGCCGCGAACGAGGAGCTCGATCCCGTCGGGAAACTTGGTGATGAAGGCGTTGGTGCGCTTGTTGATCAGATAACCGATGACGAGGTGCGGCAGCCCCGCCCCGACGAACAGCCCCACGCCGAGCGACAGGACCGGGGCCTTGCTCATGACGAAGACGATCACCGACACGGCCAGCGTGAGGCCGATTGAGGCGTAGATGTAGTTTGCGACCGTCCAATCCTTGCCGGTGCGCTTGATCCGCACGTGGAGGGCCTCGAGCCGCGAACCCGAACCGGCGACCTTGTAGGTCTTGGGCTTGCGCGCCGCGACCGCGCGCTTGAACTGCGCGTCAACCTTGGCGTCGAGGCTTTCGGAGTGACGGTGCCGAAGCGCCTGCAACCGGCGCTTCTGGGCCTTGCCGACATTCGTGCCGGTGGCGAGGGCATAGCCCGCGACCAGCACGGAGAAGATTGCCAGCGTGATGAGCAGGGTTTGTGTGAAGTCCATGCCGTCTTGTCCTGCCTCGTTGCCTGGGCGCCGCTTGCGCGGGGCCGCTTTGCCCTCTGGCGGGCGCTGGGGCGGACAGGCGCCGGACTAACCCGGCGCCAGCCCCCTCGCGTCGCCTATTCCGCCGCCTCGGTCTCGTTCTTGGGCTTCTTGGCGAGAAGCCCCTTGAGGTCGAAATTTCCGAGCAGCGACTTCTTCTCGCCGCTGGCGGCCATGTCCTCGGTGCTCACGCCCATCACTCGCTCGGCGATCTGGCGGATCACCGCGGTCGCCTTGCTCGAGCGGTTGGCGTCGACGAACACCTGGCCGAGCTTGGCCGCGTTCGAGGCCGCCTTGATGTCGTAGGGCACCACGAAGTCGACCTTGCGCTCGATCGAGGCCTCGAAGTCGGCCTTGCTGATCTCGGCAACGGCGGCCTGGACCTTGTTGGCGACGATCATCGGATGCGCGTGGCTTGCGTTGGACTTCAGCCACGACAGCAGCCGGATGGTGTCGCGCGCCGAGGCGAGGGTGAGCTCGCAGGTCAGCAGCACCAGGTTCACGTCAGCCAGGAGCTGCGGGAAGTTGATGAGCATGTTGCGCGGCAAGTCGATGACCGTCATCTCGAAGGCCTGCCGGAACTCGTCCTCGAGCTGCACGAAGGCTGCGCCGTCGGTCATCAGCGGCTGGTTGATCGGGGCTTCCGCCGAGAGGATCGACAGGTTGTCCCCGGCCCGCACCATGGCGCGCTCGATGAACAGCGGGTCGATGCGGCTCGGGTTCTCGATCGCGTCGGTGAGGCCGCGGCCCGGTTCGAGGTCGAGCGCGAGGGCGCCGGTCCCGAAATGGACGTCGAGGTCGAGCAGCGCGGTCGGCGCCTTGTGCTGTTCGGAGAATAGCCAGGCGAGCGAGGTCGCCAGCGTCGAGGCGCCCACGCCGCCGCGCGTGCCGACCACGGCCGTCGAGATGTGGCGCTTGGCCGCATCGGCATCGCCCCCCTTGGGGCTCATGAACACCGCCAGCGCCTGATTGAGCGCGTCGTGCACCTGCTGGGGCGACAAGGGCTTGAGCAGGTAGTCGTGGATGCCGCTCGCGAGAAGGTCGCGGTAGAGGCGCACGTCGTTGACCTGGCCGATGGCGATCACCACCGTGCCCGGCTCGCACACTTCGGCAAGCGCGTTGATGTCGTTCAGCGGATCGCCGCTTTCTGACAGGTCGACCACGAGGATCGCCGGCGAGGCGCTGACCGAGAGCGACTGGACCGCGTTGCGCAGGCCGCCCTTGTTGCACTTCTCCGGCTGCCAGCCGAGCTCGACGACCACCGGACGCAGCACGTCGAGCGCGTTGTCGTCGCAGATGTAGGCCGAAAAGGGATCGCGGTTGCCGGGCAGGCCCGATTTCCAGGGTGCGTTCATGGCTTAGTTACCTCCTCCGCCAGGGGTTCCCGCGTCCTGCAGGCCGGCTGCGCCGCTCGGCGCCTGGTTCCGATAGGTCGAGATCGCCTTGTTCGAGGTGGCGATCACGGTTTCGCTTGCGCCCTTCTTGCCCTCGAGCAGGTCCTCCGGATCGGCGACCATGGCGGCGAGGTTGCTGTTGACCGCGCAGCCATAGCCGGGGCTGATGCCGCTCGTGTAGTTCATGTCGGACTTCGCCGACCAGTCGGGACAGCCGGGGACGCTCGCGGTCGAGCGGGTGATGACGACGCGCGCCTGGCCGGGCTGGAGATAGCCGGGCGTGACGGGCGCGGTGTCGCTGACCATCAGGCCATAGCGCGCCGCCAGATCGCGGATCGCGCCGGTGACCGCCGGGTTCTGGCCCGGGTTCTCGATCGCAATCCGGTCGCCATAGCGCAGGTCCATCGTCTCGAACCAGCCGTTGAGGCGCTGCTGCTCGGAGATGGGCAGGCCGCCGGGCGTGGTGTTGAGGTCGAGCACCATGTTGGTGCGCTCCACCACCGGCTGCTTGACGCTGTAGAGCGAGGTGTTGGACGGCATTCCGCCGCAACCCGTCAGGCCGAGGCCGAGCATCGCCGCGAGTGCGAGGCGGGTGAGGGGGGCGGGCACGCCGGCCGCCCTGGTGTGTCGTGCATTGGGCATCGCAGTCACCTTTCTCGTGTCAGAGGCTGAAGCCGGGAGCGACATCGGCCTTGGCGGCGCGCTCGGGTTTGCGGCTCTTCTTGTCGGCCCGGCGCGGCTGTTCCGGCTGATTCGGGACGATCGCGGCCGGATCGGCGGCGCTGATCCCGGGCTGCGGCACATCGGGCTGCGCGGGCACCGGTCCGGGGCGCTGTTCGCCCGACACACCGGCATTGTCCTTGTAGCCGAGCAGCTGCTGGAACTCGTTCGCCGAACGGAAGCCGTCGGTCGGCAGCTTGATGTCCCGGGCATTGACTGGCGTGACGAGATAGGGCGTCACGACGATGACGAGCTCGGTCTCGCCCTTGCGGAACTGGCGGCTGCGGAACAGGTTGCCGAGGATCGGCACGTCACCCACGCCCGGCGCCTTTTCTAGGGAGTTCTGCGAGCTCGCGCTCATCAGCCCGGCGATCATGAAGCTCTGGCCGGAGCCCAGCTCGACGGTGGTCTCGGTGCGCCGCGTGGTGATCGCGGGGACCTGGAAGCCGTTCAGCGTAATCGCACCCTGGGTCGAGAGCTCGGAAACCTCCGGGCGGACCCGCATCGAGATGCGGCCATTGGCGAGCACGGTCGGGGTGTAGGCGAGGCTGACGCCGAACTGGCGGAACTGCACCGTCACCTGGCCGAGGCCCTGCGCGATCGGGATCGGGAACTCGCCGCCCGCAAGGAAGGTGGCCGTTTCGCCCGAGAGCGCGGTGAGGTTGGGTTCGGTGATGGTGGTCACAAGGCCGAGCCGCTCCGAAAGGTCGAGCGCGCCGAGCATGTTCATCCCGAACAGCCGACCGAGGCCTGAGAGTGTGGTGCCGCCGTTGCTGTTGACGCCCGTGCCCGGGATCTCGATCGTCTCGAAGAGAGCCGCGCCGGTTTCCGGATCGACCGCGATCGAGCCGTCGGGACGCAGCACCGGGACGGTGCGGGAGAGCAGCGGCTGGGCGATGCCATTGCCGCTCGCGAGCGGGCCGGCGACGTTGTTCTCCGGCGTGGTGAACGGACGACCCGTGCCGACCCCGAAGCGGAAGCCGCCGGTGCTGTCGAAGGTCTGCAGGTTGCCGCCGATCTCGCGCAGCAGGCTGCGGCTGACTTCCGCGATCTTGACATGCAGGCTGACTTGCAGCGGCGTCGCGGTCTTCAGGCGGCTGATGACGTTCGCGCCCTCGCCGAGGAAGGCGGTGACGAGACGCTCGGCCTCGGCGGCATCCTCGGGAGCGCTCACGGTGCCGGTCAGCAGCACGGTGTTGGTGCCCATCGTCGCCACCGACACCTTGGCATCTGGCATCGCCATGGCGAGCATCTGGTCGATGCTGCCAATGTTCGAGCCGACCCGGATGTTGGCCGAGAAGATCACGTCGCCGCGCTCGTTGCTGGCGTAGATGGTGGTCTCGCCCCCCGCCTTGCCGAACACGTAGAGCTGGCGCTGCGACTTGACCTGGACGTCGGCGATGGCGTCATTGGCGACGAACACGTCCGACATGCTGCCGGGCACCGTCACCAGCTCGCCCTTGCCGATCGACAGGACGATCTCCTGCGCGGGCCGGGCGATCTGCTGGGCGATGGCGGTGCCGGTGGGCATCGCCGCCATCGGCACCGCGCCGAGCGCGGCCACCAGCAGCTTGAGCTTGAACTTGCGTGTCATGGGTTGACCCCCCTCGGGTTTGATCGACATGGCTCGGACGGCCTTCACTTGATCACGGTGGCGCCGGCGCTGGGCAGGACCTGCCCGGCACTGCGCACGCCGCTCGACTGGCTGGAGATCATCGCGCCGGCATTGGCCTTCGCGCTGACAGCGGTTTCGGTGGTTTCCTTGCCGCGGGTGACCCGCACGCTCGGACCGGTGTAGACGGGCGCCGCATTGCCGCCGCCACTGCCGCGCGGGGCGGGCGCCGCGGCCGGTGCCGCTGCCGCCTGCTGCGGGCTGTTCTTGGGAGGCACGGTGGTGCGCTGGAAGCGCGACACGTCGCCGCCGGTCACGAAGGTCGTGCCCTTGTCGATCGGGCGGGTCATCGCGGCCTTGAGCAGCTTGTCCTCCTGCTCGGGCGTGGCGCCGACCGGGATCTGGACGTCGCCGGCGGCGACCGCGCGCTCGAGTTCGGCCGGGCTGTCGGCGAGCGAGCGCAGCGCCAGGCTGATCGTGCCGATGGTCTGCGCCACGGCCACCTTCTCGGCGATCTTCGGCGTCACCTCGAGCGTGACGGTGCGGAATTCCGTGACCACCGTCTTGCCGTTCTCGTCCGTGGTCTTCTCGACCGTCTGGTCGGTGGCGAGCACGCGCAGGTTGCGCAGCACCGTTTCGGCGGTCTTCAGCGAGGCCGAGTTGTCGCCCTCGATCTCCTGGGTGAGCACGAGGTCGACCCGGTCGCCGGCGAAGATGAAGCCCGCCACACCGGTGGTCGCCGAGACCGGCACGGTGACGGCGCGCATCCCCGGCCCGAGCGCCGCGGCGAGGAAGCCGCGGTCGCCGGGGCTCACCAGCGTGCCCTGGGTGACCGGCTCGCCCGCGGTGATCGGATAGCGCACCACGGTGCCGAGCAGCTTCTCCATGTCCGCCTCGCCTTCGATGAAGTAGGCGTCCTGGACCAGCTCCTTGGGCCAGGGCTGGAAGCCGAGGGCGTCGGCGGTGATGATGGTGCCGGCGGTCAGCGCCCGCTTGGCGACCAGCACCCGCGGCCCGTTCTGTTCCGGCGCGGCCGCTACGGCCCCGGGAGCGGCGTCTCCGCTAAAGAGACTGCGCGCGGCGAAGGCCGTCCCGAACGCGATGATCAGCGCACCGAGCAGCAGAACCAGTTTCTTCCTATCCATGGCTCGAAAAGCCCCCTCGTAATCGCCCTGGGTTTGGTTGACGGGCAGGTATGGTTGCGTGACGTAAGGTGTGAACGGTTAAAATCGGGTTATGCGGCCTGACCCGCGATCGTGGCGGCGGGCCAATAGGTCTGCGCGAGCACCCACAGCCCGCCGAAGGCGATCGCCACGCCATAGGGAATGGCGATGCGGTCGCGCTGGCGGCGCGCGACATGCCAGAAGAACATGGCCACGGTCAGCACGCCCCCGGCGATCGCCATGATGAGCAGCAGCTGCATGAACTCGTAGGGCGGGATCCACAGCGCGAGCGCGGTCAGCAGCTTGACGTCGCCGCCGCCCATCACCTTGAGCGCGAAGAGGCCCGCGAGCACCGCGAAGGCGGCGAGCGCCACCCCCAGTTGCATCGCCACGCCGGGCCAGAGGTCGAGCCCGCTCGCCCACCAGAAGGCGGGTGCGGCGAGCGCGATGGCGGCGTTCAGCCAGTTGTCGATCTGCCGGCGGCGGATGTCGGTGAAAGCGGCCACGACCAGCGCGATTGCCAAGGCGATCAGCAGACCGTAGGAAATGGTATTCATCGACGTCGTCCCCCGGAGCATGGCCTCGCGATGGCGCGCAGGCCGTCCTTCATTGGGACAGTGCTACAGGTCATGACTTACCAAACAGTAACCAAACTCCCGGGCCTGCAGCGGCCCGTCGCAAAGGCCCGGCGGTGAGCATCGACCGGCGCGCCATCCCGCCCCATGCCGAGGAGAGCGTCTGGACCGCGCCCGACGGGCACCGGGTCCGCCGCATCGACTGGCCCGGCGCCGCGCCCGAGCGGGCGGGGGCCCCTCGCGGCTCGATCCTGTTCCTCCCCGGGCGGGGGGACTTCTACGAGAAGTATCTCGAGACGCTCGAGGAATGGCACCGCGCCGGCTGGCGGGTGACGGCCGCGGACTGGCGCGGGCAGGCGGGTTCGGGGCGGCTCGGCAAGGACGCGGTGACCGGCCATATCGCCGATTTCGATGTCTGGATCGACGATCTCGTCTCGCTGTGGGACAGCTGGGTTGCCGCGACGCCCGGCCCGCACGTGCTGGCGGCGCATTCGATGGGCGGGCACCTCGTGCTGCGGGCCCTCGTTGCAGGGCGCGTGGCGCCCGACGCGGTGGTGCTGAGCGCGCCCATGACCGGGGTCAACGGCCCGCCGCTGCCGCTCCCCGTGCTGCACCGCGTGGCGCAGGCGATGTGCCGGATCGGCGACCCCGCGCGCGCCGCGTGGAAGTGGAGCGAGAAGCCCGGGGAGCTTCCCGCCGCGCGCGCCAATCTCCTCACCCACGACGCCGAGCGCTATGCCGACGAGCAGTGGTGGCGCACCGCGCGGCCCGAGCTCGTCATGGGCCCCGGCAGCTGGCGCTGGGTGGAGCGCGCATATGCCTCGTGGAGCGCGCTCGAGGCGCCCGGCGCGCTCGAGAGCGTCGCGGTGCCGGTGCTGATCGTCTCGACCTCTGCCGACCGGCTGGTCAGCCACCCCGCCAACGTCCGCGCCGCCGCGCGGCTGCCGAAAGGCGAGCTCCTCGAGCTCGGGCCCGAGGCCTATCACGAGGTGCTGCGCGAGGTGGACTCGGTGCGCGGCCCCGTCATGGCCGCAATCGCCGACTTCCTCGACCGCACCGCGCCGCGCGGATCGCTCGCGGCGTGATCCACGATATCGCCGTGATCGGCGCCGGGATGGCCGGCGCGAGCATCGCCGCCGAAGGCGCGGCGGCGGGCGCACGGGTGCTGCTGCTCGAGGCCGAGGACGCGCCGGGCTACCACGCCACGGGGCGCTCGGCGGCGTTCTGGGAGGAATGCTACGGCGGGCCCGCGATCGCCCCCCTGACCCGCGCCTCGGGGCCGTTCCTTGCCGAGCACGGCTTCCTCACCGCGCGCGGCGCGCTCTATGTCGGACGGGCCGAGGACCGTGCGGCGATGGAGGCCTTCCGCGCCAGCTACGAAGGCACGGGGGTGAGGCTGGAACGCCTCGCGCCCGAAGCGCTCCGCGAACAGGTGCCCTTCATCCGCCCTGAGTGGAGCGAGGCGCTCCATCAGCCGGCCTGCGCCGACATCGACGTGGCCGGTCTCCACCAGCACTACCTCGCCGCCGGACGGCGCCACGGGGTCGCGATGGAGGTGCGCGCGCGGGTCGCGGGCCTGTCGCGCGAGGGCGGGGCGTGGACGATCGTCGGCACGCGCGGGCAGAGCTGGCGCGCCGCCACCATCGTCAACGCCGCCGGCGCCTGGGCGGACGAGATCGCGCGGCTCGCCGGGGTGCGCCCCGTCGGCATCGCGCCCTTCCGCCGCACCGTCGCTGTGCTGCGCGTCGATCCGCCCGCGCCCGCCGGCCTGCCGCTGGTGCTCGACGTGAGCGGCGGCTTCTACTTCAAGCCCGACGCGGGTCGCCTGTGGCTTTCCCCGCATGACGAGACCCCCTCCGATCCCTGCGACGCCGCGCCCGAAGAGCTCGACGTCGCCGTCGCCATCGACCGTTTCCAGGGCGTCACCGACTGGCGGATCGCGGGGGTGGAGCGCCGCTGGGCGGGCCTCAGGAGCTTCGCGCCGGATCGCCTGCCGGTCTATGGCTTCGACCCGGAGACGCCGGGTTTCTTCTGGTTCGCGGGGCAAGGCGGTTTCGGCATCCAGACCGCACCCGCCGCGGCGCGACTCGGGGGGCAGCTGCTGCTCGGCCAGGGGCCTGACGCCATGACGGCGGGGATCGACGCGGCCCCCTATGCCCCGGCGCGCTTCGCCGCCGCGGCCGCCCGCGAGCCGCAATCGGCCTAGGCAAGCGCCGGCAAATCTGCCAATTTCCTAATCTGCGTTAGGCGTGAGGGGAGTCGGACATGGCGCACCATTTCGAGATATACAAGGACAAGGCCGGCGAATACCGCGTGCGGTTCAAGTACAACTCGGAAGTGATGTTCTCGACCGAGGGCTACTCGAGCAAGGCCAGCGCGAAGAGCGCCATCGAATCGATCAAGAAGAACGGCCCTGTTGCCGAGGTGGTCGACAACAGCTGAGGCCCGCCTTCTCGTCATTGCGAGGAGCGCAGCGACGAAGCAATCCATGGATCAGCCGTTCCGTGTGCGGCGCGGTTCGTCCATGGATTGCCGCGCGACCTGCGGTCGCTCGCAATGACGATGTCAGTGTCCGAAAGCAGACTTGGGGTCCGCCTGCCGCAGCGCCTCCTCGCTCGCGAGGGCGTCGGCGCGTTCGTTCTCGGGGTGGCCGGCGTGGCCCTTCACCCATTGCCACGTCACCTTGTGCGGGCGCGCGGCGGCGATCAGCTCGCGCCACAGGTCCTCGTTGGCGACCGGCTTCTTCGCCGCGTTGACCCAGCCGCGCCTCTGCCAGCCGAAGATCCACTGGGTCATGCCGTCGATGACATAGCGGCTGTCGGTGTGGATCGTAACCGCACAGGGCTCCTTCAGCGCCGCGAGGCCGCGCAGCACCGCGGTCATTTCCATGCGGTTGTTGGTGGTCTGCGGATCGCCGCCGACGAGCTCCTTCTCGTGGCCGCCGCTGCGCAGGATTGCGGCCCAGCCGCCCGGGCCGGGATTGCCCTTGCAGGCGCCGTCGGTGAAGATGTCGACCTGTTTCATCGTCCCAGCGCCCTAGGCGGGCGGGGCCTCAGCCTGCAAGCAGCGCCGCGCCGCTTTCGTGGTAAAAGCGCCACCGGCGGGCGAACTGCATGGGGTCCTTGCGGGTGACGAGCGCGTCCTCCGGCGTGTCGAGCCAGTCCTCCGCCCGGCTCGCGACGAACCGGAGGCACGCGCCCTTGGCAACCTCGGGGAAGAGCGCGCGTTCTTCGGGAGTCAGACGGCGCACGCCCTGGTAGCCCTCGATCAGCGCCGCGCCGCAATCGGGGCGATAGGCGTTGTCGGCATCGAAGCACCACGCGGCATGGGTCACCGCGAGGTCGAGCACCATCGGCCCGGTGCAGGCGAAGTAGAAGTCGATGAGCCCCGTCACCCGGTCGCCGATCATCAGCACGTTGTCGGGGAAGAGGTCGGTGTGGGTCTGCGATCGCGGGAGCGCCGCCAGGTCGAGCGCCGCGGCGGCGCGGGCGTGTTCGCGCATGGCGGGAAGGGCGGGATCGATCATGGCGAGACGCTCCGCCCCGCAGGCCTCGAGGATCGCGGCGCTGGCGGCGAAGTCCATCGCGTTGGCGCGGGTTTGGGGGAAGTCCGCGGCGGCGAGGTGCAGCGTCGCCAGCACCGCGCCCACCGCGCGGGCCTGTGCGGGGGTGGGGCGCGTGGGGGAGACGCCCGGGAGGAACTCGATGAGCGCGGCGGCCTTGCCCTCGACCATCCGGTAGGCGGCCCCGTCGCGGTCGTGGATGGTGCGCGGCACCGGGCAGGCGCGCGCGGCGAGGTGATCGAGCAGGCCGAGGAAATAGGGCAGGTCGGCGGTGTCGATCCGCCGCTCGTAGAGCGTCAGGATGAAGCGCGTGCCGCCCCCCTGTTCCTTTGGCGCGCCGCTGCCTGAGGTCTCGACCAGCCAGTTGGAGTTGGAGACCCCTTCCGCGATGCCCTTGGCCGAAACCAGCTCGCCGACGGCGTATTCGCCGATCAGCCGGGCGAGGTCCTCCGCCCCGAGGTGGGTGTAGACGGCCATGCTGCCCCGGCCCGCGCGACTATTCGGTGAGCTGGCGGGGCAGCTTGAAGACCATCTTCTCGACCGTCGCGGTGATTTCGCGCTCGACGATGGTGCGACGCTCGGCAAGGGCGGCGACCACCTCGCGCACGAGGATCTCGGGCGCCGAGGCCCCGGCGGTGAGACCGAGGGTCTTGACCCCCTCGAGCCAGCCGAAGTCGATCTCCGAGGCGCGCTGGATCAGCTTGGCGGGGGTGCCGAGCCGCTCCGACACCTCGACAAGGCGCAGCGAGTTCGAGGAATTGGGCGCGCCGATCACCAGCACGAGGTCGCAGTCCTGCGCCAGCTCCTTGACCGCAGCCTGGCGGTTCGAAGTCGCGTAGCAGATGTCCTCCGCGCGCGGGCCGGAGATGTTGGGATAGCGCCACTCGAGCGCCTCGATCACCTCGCGCGTGTCGTCGACCGACAGGGTGGTCTGGGTGAGGTAGGCGAGCTCCTCTTCCGAATCGAAGGGAAGCTTGTCGACGTCCTCGATGGTCTCGACGAGGGTCATCTGCCCCGGCTCGACCTGGCCCATCGTGCCGATCACCTCGGGATGGCCCTCGTGGCCGATGAAGATGATGTGGCGGCCCTTCTCGATCTGGCGCTCGGCCTGGCGGTGGACCTTGCTGACCAGCGGGCAGGTGGCATCGACGTAGAGCAGCTTGCGGCGCTTGGCCTCGGCCGGCACGGCCTTGGGGACGCCGTGGGCGCTGAACACCACCGGCGCATCGTCGGGCACCTCGTCCAGCTCCTCGACGAAGATCGCGCCCTTGGCCTTCAGCCCCTCGACCACGTATTTATTGTGGACGATCTCGTGCCGGACATAAACCGGCGAGCCGTAGCGTTCGAGCGCCTTCTCGACGATCTCGATCGCCCGGTCGACCCCGGCGCAGAAGCCGCGCGGGGCGGCAATCAGCAGGTTTAGGGGCGGGCGAGCGGCCGTCGCGGCGTCGACCGGCGCGTCGGAAGCTTGAAAGGGCGCGTTCATGTGGCTCCCCCTAGCGTTTTCCGGCGGCTCTCGCTAGGGCGCTCGCGATCGGTTTATTGAGGACGGCTTAGATGATGTCTCGCGCGCGCGCCCTGTTTGCCCTTTCCGCCGTGGTGGCGCTCGCCGGGTGCTCGCGGACGGGCGAGCTGGTGATCGATCAGGGCGTGGGCATCTCCAGCGTGCTCTCGGCGTGCCCCTCGGTCGGCATTCCCGACTACACGGGGGACGTCGCGACCTTCCGCAACCCCGCCGACACCACCGTCGCGAGCCTCGACGTCAGCGCGGCGATGACCAACTTGCGCACCACCTGCAACGACACCGCCGAGCGCGTCTATTCCGAGGCGACCTTCACCGTGAACGCCCGCCGCACCGACACGCGCGGCGCGCGCACCGTGGAGCTGCCCTACTTCGTCACCGTGCTGCGCGGCGGCACCGCCGTGGTCTCGAAGCGGATCGGCACCGTCACCCTCGCCTTCGCCGACGGGCAGGAGCGCGCCCAGGCGACCGCCAGGGCCGGCAGCTACATCAACCGTGCCGACGCCACGCTGCCGCCCGAGATCCGCGAGCGGATCACCCGACGACGCCGCGCGGGCGATCAGGAGGCGGCGCTCGATCCGCTCGCCGAACCCGAGGTCCGCGCCGCGATCGCCCGCACGCGCTTCGAGATGCTGGTCGGCTTCCAGCTGACCGAGGACCAGCTCAGGTACAACGTCACACGCTGAATTTTTTCGGGGCGCCTCCGCGCCCCGTCCTCGGTGCATTTCAAGCCTTCTCGGGCTTGAGCACCTGCGGCTCGGCCGCGTGGCCTCGCGACGCCTTGCGGCGTCGATCTGGTGCCACGTGCTTGGTTGCTGGTCCTGCGTCCCCTCATCGCCTCCCCGGGCTTGACCCGGGGCCCCGCTTCCTTCTTTGCACGCGCGAGCAAACGCGCACGAGACAGTGATGACCGAAAACAAGACCCTCTATGCCGCCCACGCGGCGCTGATCGAACAGGTGCTGACCGAGCTGGTCGCCGAAGGGACGCTCCCCGCGGGCACCTCCTTCGCCAACGTCACGCTCGAGCCGCCGCGCGATCCCGCGCACGGCGACCTCGCCACCAATGCCGCGATGGTGCTGGCCAAGCCCGCGGGACTGAACCCGCGCGCGCTCGCCGAGGCGATCACCGGCAAGCTGGCGAGCCGCCCCGGCATCGCCAGCGCCGACATCGCCGGCCCCGGTTTCATCAACCTGCGCCTCGCGCCGCAGGCCTGGCTCGACGAATTGCAGGCCATCCACGATCTCGGCGCCGATTACGGCCGCTCGCGGATGGGTGGCGGCACGCGGGTCAACGTCGAATATGTCTCGGCCAACCCCACCGGCCCCATGCACATGGGCCATTGCCGCGGCGCGGTGGTCGGCGATGCGCTGTGCTCGCTGCTCGAGTTCGCGGGCCACAAGGTCATCCGCGAATACTACGTCAACGACGCGGGCGCGCAGGTCGATGTCCTCGCCCGCTCGGTTCACCTGCGCTACCGCGAGGCGCTTGGGCAGACCGTCACCATCCCCGAGGGCCTCTACCCCGGCGAATACCTGAAGCCCGTGGGCGAGGCGCTCGCCGCCGAGTTCGGCGACACCTACGCCTCCGCGCCGGAGGGCGACTGGCTGCTGCTGTTCCGCGCCCGCGCCGTCGCGGCGATGATGGACATGATCCGCGAGGACCTCGCGACCCTCGGCATCGTCCACGACCTCTTCTCCTCCGAGGCCGAACTCCAGGCTTCGGGCAAGGTCGACGCGGCGGAAGCCTGGCTGCGCGAACACGACCTCGTCTATGACGGCGTGCTCGAGGCGCCCAAGGGCAAGGCCCCGCCCGAGGACTGGGAGCCGGTCTCGCTCCCGCTGTTCCGCTCGACGAAGTTCGGCGACGACCAGGACCGCCCGATCAAGAAGTCGAACGGCGCCTGGACCTATTTCGGTGCCGACCTCGCCTATCACATGCAGAAGGCGGACGGGGCCGACGCGCTCGTCGACATCTGGGGCGCGGACCATGCGGGCACCGTCAAGCGGATCAAGGCCGCCGTCGCCGCCCTGTCGGAAGGGCACGGGAGGGCGATCCCCTTCGAGGTCAAGCTCGTGCAGATGGTGCAGCTGATGAAGGGCGGGCAACCCTTCAAGATGTCGAAGCGCGCCGGAAATTTCGTGACGCTCGCCGATGTCGTCGAGATGGTCGGCAAGGACGTGGTGCGCTTCACCATGCTCACCCGCAAGCCCGACGCGCAGATGGATTTCGACTTCGACAAGGTGGTCGAGGCCTCGAAGGACAACCCGGTCTTCTATGTGCAATATGCCCACGCGCGCATCCGCTCGACGCTGCGCAAGGCCGCGGAGATGGGCATCGTGCCCTCGGACGCGGCGCTGGACCGGCTCGGGACGGAGGAGCTGGCCCTGATCGCGCGGGCCGCGCAGTTCCCGCGCGAGATCGAGCTGGCGGCCCGGGCGCGCGAGCCGCACCGGATCGCCTTCTACCTCTACGACCTCGCCGCCGATCTCCATTCCTACTGGAACCTCGGTAACGACCGCCCCGAAAAGCGCTTCATCGTGGAACAGGATGCGCAGCTCACCGCGGCGAGGCTTTTCCTGGGGGCGGCAATCGGGCAAGTGATCCGCGGCGGTCTCGGCGTGCTCGGCGTCGAGGCGGCCGAGAGCATGTAGCCGCCAGCCGGCCTCCTTGGGACATCCGCAACCGTCATGATCGAAGCCGAATACGAGGACCTGGGCGAGGCCGACGGCGAGCTCGATCTCGCCGCCACCGACAGCCTGCCGTGGCTCGAATCCGACGAGGAGGACGAGGACGCGGGCGGGGTCGACGTGATGCAGATCGTCGGCTTCGTGGCGCTGCTGCTGGCGCTGCTGGGCGCGGTGGTGGCGGGCGTGTGGTGGATCTCGAACCGCGCCGGCGGGGGCGAGGCCGTGGCCGACGGCAGCGTCATCGAGGCGCCCGAGGGCCCCATCAAGGAGCGGCCCGAGAACCCGGGCGGCAAGACCTTCGCCGGCACGGGCAACGTCGCGCCGGTGGTGGGCGAGGGCGGATCGCGCCCGGCGGTGGTTGCCGATCCCGGCATGCCGCCGCTCCCCGGCGATGCGCCCGCGCCGACGCCTGCGGTCTCGCCGTCCGCGAGCGCGACCAAGCCGGTGCCGGTGACATCGTCCGAGCCCTCGCCCGCCGCGGTGCAGGGTGTCGGCGTCCAGCTCGCCGCCTACGGCACCCGCGCCCGCGCCGAACAGGGCTGGACCGACATCTCGCGCCGCACCGACAAGCTCGCGGGCGTCAAGTACCGGATCGTCGAGGGCAAGGTCGACATCGGCACGGTCTATCGCTTGCAGGCGGTCGCCGGCAGCCGGGCCGAGGCCGAGAACCTGTGCGCCGCGCTCAAGACCGATGGGGTCGATTGCCAGGTGAAATAGGGTCGTTTTAGAGGTGTCCTAGGGGCCGTTTGCGGGGGCTTTTCCCCGTCCCAGACCCCCTCCAGCCCTTGCTAGACCCCCCGTAGAATGCGACTCTGGGGCATGATTCCGGCAATTTTCGGTCTTTCCGGCCCCCAGCTCACCCCCGACGAGCGCGCCTTCTTCCGCGATTGCGACCCGGCGGGCTACATCCTGTTCGGGCGCAATTGCGTGGATCCCCAGCAGCTTAGGGCGCTGACGGACGACTTGCGGAGCATACACGGGCGTGAGCGCCTGCTGGTGTCGATCGACCAGGAAGGCGGCCGCGTGGCGCGCCTCAGACCGCCGCACTGGTCGGGCTATCCTGCGGGGGAAGCGTTTGAAAAGCTGTATCAAATCGCCCCCGCCAGCGCGATCGAGGCGGCCCGCGCGGGGGCCCAGGCGATGGCGCTGGAGCTGTCGGCGATGGGCATCACCGTCGACTACCACCCCCCGCTCGACCTGCGCGTGCCCGGCGCCCACGACGTGATCGGCGACCGCGCGCTGGGCAGCGACCCCATGCAGGTCGCCGCGCTGGGCCGCGCGATCCTCGATGGCCTTGCGGCGGGCGGCGTGACGGGGTGCATCAAGCACATGCCCGGCCATGGCCGCACCGATGTCGACACGCACAAGGCCATGCCCACCGTCACCGCCTCGGCCGAAGCGCTGGAGGCCGACCTTGCGCCGTTCCGCACGCTCAATCAGGCGCTTGTCGGGATGACCGGGCACCTCCTCTTCACCGCCTGGGACCCGGAGAACCCCGCGACGCTCTCGCCCACCATCATCCGCGACATCATCCGCGGCCGCGTCGGCTTCGAGGGGCTCCTTCTCACCGACGACATCGACATGGAGGCCCTGGGCGGCACCATCCCGGAACGCGCTGCCCGCGCCCATGCGGCGGGGTGCGACATCGTGCTGAACTGCTGGGCGAAAATGCCCGACATGGAGGGCATCTGCGAGGTCTTGCCGCCCATGTCCGAGGCCACCGCTGCGCGGCTCGACCGGGCGCTCGCGGGCACCCGCATCGCCCTGGCCCTCGCCGCCGAGCACCACGAGCTCCTCGCCAAGCGCGACGCGCTGCTGGCGCTCGCCGCATGAACGCGCCTGAGCCGCCCTTCCTCTTCCCGCCCGAACCCGCGAAGGTCGAGGGCGACGCGCTCTATCTCGAACTCGGCGCCTGGGAAGGCCCGCTCGACCTGCTGCTCGACCTTGCGCGGCGGCAGAAGGTGGACCTTCGGCAGATCTCGATCCTCGCGCTGGTCGACCAGTATCTCGACTACATCGAGCGCGCGGGCACGCTGAAGCTCGAGGTCGCGGCCGATTACCTCGTGATGGCCGCCTGGCTCGCCTACCTCAAGTCGGCGATGCTGCTGCCCAAGGCCGAGCAGGAGGACCCCAGCCCCGAGGAACTCGCACTCCGGCTGCAACTGCGCCTCCAGCGCCTCGGCGCGATGCGCGAGGCGGCGGCGCGACTGATGGGCCGCGACCGGATCGGGCGCGACGTCTTCCTGAGAGGCGCGCCCGAGGGCCTGCGCACCGACCGCAAGACCGTGTGGCGCTCCGATCTCTTCAGCCTCATCCAGGCCTACGGGCAGGTCAAGGCGCGCACCGCGCCGCGAATCTACCATGTGGCGAACCGCCCGGTGATGACCCTCGACAGCGCCCTCGAGCGGGTCTCGGCGATGCTCGGGGTGACGCTCGAATGGATGGAGATCCGCGACTTTCTGCCGCCCCACGCCTCGCCGGAACTCAGGCGATCGGCGCTGGCGTCGAGCTTCGTCGCCGCGCTCGAACTGGCGAAGCGGGGCAGGGCGGAGCTCGATCAGGAGGGCGCCTTCGCCCCGCTGCGCATCCGCCGCCTCAAGGGCGCGCCCCAAGGGGTTGGCGCGTGAGCGACGCCGAGCCCGGCACGCTCGAACGCGCGGTCGAGGCGACGCTCTTCGCCGCCGAGGAGCCGATGAGTGTCGAGGCGCTCTCCGCCCATCTCGGCGGACTGGCACCCGGCGACGTGCGCGAGGCGCTGGCGCTGCTCGAGACCAGCTACCGCGCCCGCGGCATCCACCTCGTCGAGCGCGGCGGGCGATGGCACTTCGAGACCGCGCCCGACCTCGCCCACCTCCTCAGGCGCGAGCGCGAGCAGGTGCGCCGCCTCAGCCGCGCGGCCACCGAGGTCCTCGCCATCATCGCCTATCACGAGCCCGTCAGCCGCGCCGAGATCGAGTCGATCCGCGGGGTGCAGACCAGCGCGGGGACATTGGACGTGCTGATGGAGGCGGGCTGGGTGCGTCCGGCGGGCCGCCGCGAGGTGCCGGGGCGCCCGGTGATCTATGCCACCACGCCTGAGTTCCTCGACCACTTCGGCCTCGCCTCGCGCCGCGACCTCCCGGGCATCGACGAATTGCGCGCCGCGGGCCTGCTCGATCCGGTCGACGAGGCGATGGAGGCGGCGATGCGCTTCGAGCCCGACGAGGAGCCGGATGCGGAAGCCGACAGCGGCGACTGACCCGCGCCCGCCAGCCGGGTGGCGCACCGGCGACAAGGCTCCTATATAGGCGCCGCAACCCAACACGAGTCTCGCCCCATGAATATCGGTATCTGGCAAATCCTCATTGTCGCCCTCGTCGTCCTCGTCCTGTTCGGGCGCGGGCGCATCTCGGAAATGATGGGCGATTTCGGCAAGGGCATCTCGAGCTTCAAGAAGGGCATGAGCGAGGGCGACGAGCCCAAGGCTCGCATCGAGCCGCCCGCGCCCGCCGCCGCGCCGCAGCCGGTCGAGACGCCGGCTCCGGCGCCGGTCGACAAGTCCGACACCACCGGCGCGTGATCGGCGCCTGAAGGAGGCGGCCCGGCCGCACGCGCATGTTCGACATCGGCGCCGCAGAACTGCTCGTCATCATCATCGTCGCGGTGGTGGTGATCGGGCCCAAGGACCTGCCGCTCGCCATGCGCACGGCGGGGCGCTGGATCGGCAAGATGCGCCGCATCTCGGCCCATTTCCGCTCCGGCATCGACGCGATGGTGCGCGAGGCCGAGCTCGAGGAAATGGAAAAGAAGTGGAAGGCGCAGAACGAGGAGATCATGCGCCGCTCCGCCGCTCTCACCGAGGCCGAGGCCGGTGCGCCGGTGATGACCGGGCCGCCGCCGGTGGAGGCGCCCGCCGCCAGCCCGCCCGCCGCACCCGCTCCCGCAGACACACCGCCGGTCGAGGCCGCTGCCGAGCCGCTGGCCCAGGTGCCCGCGCCTGACGCCGACCAGACCGGCGATCCGAAAGGTAGCGGCGATGTTTGAGATCAAGGACCTCGACGAGACGCGCGCCCCGCTGCTCGATCACCTGATCGAGCTGCGCACCCGCATCATCCGCGCCCTGCTGGCGCTCGCCGTCGGCTTCGGGATCTGCCTCTACTTTTCCAACGACATCCTCGGCTTCCTCGTCTGGCCGCTGAAGCAGGCCTTCCCGGGCGGAGAGGGGCAGCTGATCTTCACCCAGCTTCCCGAGGTCTTCTTCGTGCAGATGAAGGTCGCGCTGTTCGCGGGCTTCATGGTGAGCTTCCCGGTGATCGCCAACCAGCTCTGGGCCTTCGTCGCCCCGGGGCTCTACGCGCGCGAGAAGCGGGCCTTCCTGCCCTTCCTCATCGCGACGCCGGTGCTGTTCACCGCCGGGGCTTCACTCGCCTATTTCGTGGTCATGCCGACCGCCTTCCGCTGGTTCCTCGGCTTCGGGGGAGAGACAGGCGGGCTTCAGGTCCAGGCCTTGCCGAGCGCGGGGGATTACCTCGGGCTCGTCATGCAGTTCATCTTCGCCTTCGGCATCACCTTCCTGCTGCCGGTGCTGCTGCTGCTGCTGCACCGTGCCGGGATCATCACCCGCGGCCAGATGGTCGCCGCGCGGCGCTATGTGATCGTCGGGATCTTCGCCCTTTCGGCGATTGTGACGCCGCCCGATCCGGGCTCGCAGGTGATCCTCGCGCTGCCGCTGCTGCTGCTATTCGAGGCCTCGCTGTTCCTGATGCGCCTTCAGGAGAGCGCGGTCGAGGCCGACAAGGCCGCGCGCGAGGCCGAGGAAGCGGGCGAGCGCGCGGCGGCGGAGTAGCTACTCCTCGGCCCCGCGCACCTTCACCCCGCCGATCCACACCTCCAGCACCCTGACCTCGCGCAGCGCCTCTGGCGAAGCGAACAGCGGGTCGCGGTCGACGAACAGGAAATCCGCGCGCTCGCCGGGGATGAGGCGGCCGAAGCGTCCCTCGGCAAACCCGGCATAGGCGGCATCGGCGGTGAAGCCGGCGAGCGCCTGTTCGCGGCTCACCGTCTCCTGCGGAAACCACCCGCCGAAGGGTTCGCCGTTGGCGTCGGTGCGGCTGATCGCGGCGGCCATGCCCGCCCAGGGATCGGCGGGCTCCACGGGCGCGTCAGACCCGAAGGCGAGCTGCCCGCCGGCATTGACCACCGAGCGCCACGGATAGGCCCCCGCCAGCCGCTCGGGCCCCAGCCGCGCCTCGGCCATCAGCCGGTCCGAGGTCTGGTGGAGCGGCTGCATCGAGGCAATCACCCCGTTGCGCCCGAGCCGCGCGATGTCGATCGGGTCGACGATCTGTGCATGCTCGATCCGCCAGCGCCGGTCCCCCGAATAGCTCTCGACGAGCTCGTCGATCGCGTCGAGCACCTCGGCATTGGCGGCGTCGCCGATCGCGTGGACCGCGGTCTGGAAGTTGCCCATCGCCGCGCGGCTCATCAGGTTGCGCAGCTGCGTCGGGCTCAGCAGCGGCAGGCCGCGGGTGCCGTGCTCGTCGGCATAGGGCGCCTTGAGGCTCGCCCCGCGCGAGCCCAGCGCGCCGTCGAGGAACAGCTTGATCCCGCCCATCCGCAGGCGATCGTCGTAGAGCCAGCCGGTCGGCGCGGCCCCGGCCATCAGCTCCAGCGTCTCGAAGCTGTCGGCGTAGGACATGATGCGGATCATCAGCCGCCCGCTGTCGCCCGCGCGGCGGAAGGTCGCCCAGTCGGGCGCCTTTGTGCCCATATCGGCGACGGCCGTGACGCCCTTGGCCAGCAGCACCTCCTGCGCCTTGGCGAAGGCGAGGTCGCGTTCGGCCGGGCGGGGGGCGGGCACGACCTTGCCGACGAGCGCGATGGCGTTGTCGACGAAGACCCCCGACGGGTTGCCCCGCGCGTCGCGGATGATTTTGCCGCCCGCCGGGTCGGGAGTCTTCGCCGTCACGCCCGCGGTCTCGATGGCGAGGGTATTCGCCCAGTTCGCGTGATTGTCCGCGCGTTCGAGCCACACCGGGCGGTCGGGCACGACGGCGTCGAGTTCGGCGGCGGTGGGGAAGCGGCCGAGGCCCCACTTCTCATGGTTCCAGCCGCGCCCGAGGATCCACGGGCGGCCGGGGTTCTCTTCGGCGAAGGCCTTGATCTTCGCCAGCGCGTCCTCGAGCGAGGTCGTGTCGGACAGGTCGAGCGTCAACGCGGCAAAGCCGATGTCCATGACATGCACGTGCGCGTCGATCATGCCGGGGAGCATCACCCGGCCCTCGCCATCGACGCGGAAATCGGTCCGCGGCCGCTTGTCCCCGCGCGCGAGCACGCTGACGATCCGGCCATCGTCGTCGAAGACAAGGCCGGTGAAGCGCCGGACCTTGCCCTCGGCATCGATCGTCACCCCGTCGACATTGTCGACCAGCGTGTCGGCGAGCGCCGGCGCGGCCAGAGCGAGCGAGGAGGCGGCAGCAAGGGCCAGGGCGGTGATGCGGAGCATGAAGGTTCCCGGAAGGTCAGGCAAAGCGGACGAGCCGCGCTTGCTAAAGCCATCGCGCGCGATTGCCAACTTTCGCGGGCGAAGGAAATCCTTTCGCCCTTGCGGCCTCACCCCGATTGCCCTTGCGCGCGCGAGCCTCTAATCGCCTCGGCACCATGTCGACACAGCTTGCCGCATCCAGCCCCAAGGGCGCCGCCGCCTCGCCGGCCGATCTCACCCTCGACGACGTCCGCGCCGCCGCCGCGCGGATCGCGGGCTCGGTGGTCAACACGCCGATGATGCACTCGATCACCCTGTCGGAGATCACCGGGGCGGACATCTGGCTGAAGTTCGAGAATCTCCAGTTCACCGCCGCCTACAAGGAGCGCGGGGCGCTGAACGCGCTGCTGCTGCTGACCGAGGAGCAGCGCGCGCGCGGCGTGATCGCGGCCTCGGCGGGCAACCATTCGCAGGGCCTTTCCTATCACGGCACGCGCCTCGGCGTGCCCGTCACCATCGTCATGCCGCGCACCACGCCGACGGTGAAGGTGATGCAGACCGAGAGCGTCGGCGGCAACGTCGTGCTCGAAGGCGAGACGTTCGACGAGGCCTATGCCCATGCGAGAAAGCTCGAGGGCGAGCTCGGCCTCACCTTCGTCCACCCCTTCGACGATCCGCACGTCGCGGCCGGAGCGGGCACGGTCGCGCTGGAAATGCTCCAGGTGAAGCCCGATCTCGATTGCATCGTCACCCCCATCGGCGGGGGCGGGCTGATCTCGGGGATGGCGACCGTCGCCAAGGCGCTGAATCCCGACATCGAGGTGGTGGGCGTTCAGGCCGGGCTGTTCCCGAGCATGTTCGACCGGATCAAGGGCGCGAACCTGCCCTGCGGCGGCGACACGCTGGCCGAGGGCATTGCCGTGAAACAGCCGGGCGACTTCACCGCCAAGGTGATCGCCGAGCGCGTGGACGACATCCTGCTGGTCGACGAGCCGGCGCTAGAGAAGGCGGTGGCGCTGCTGCTCCAGATCGAGAAGACCGTGGTCGAGGGCGCGGGCGCAGCGGGGCTCGCGGCAGTGCTGCGCAATCCCGCTCGCTTCGCGGGCAAGTCCATCGGGCTCGCGCTGTGCGGCGGGAACATCGACACGCGGCTCCTCGCCAACGTGCTGCTGCGCGACCTTGCCCGGCAGGGCCGCCTCGCGCGGCTCAGGATCACGCTCCAGGATCGCCCCGGCGCGCTGTTCCGGGTGATGCGCCTGTTCGACGAGCACAACGTCAACATCATCGAGATCTATCACCAGCGGATCTTCACCACCCTGCCGGCCAAGGGCCTCATCACCGACATCGAATGCGAGGCCCGCGACGCCGAGCAGGTGGATCGGCTGGTCGAGGGGTTGCGTGCCAACGGCTACGTGGTGCAGCTCGTCGAACTCGGCTGAGGCCGGCGCCTTTTCTTAACCTGGCGACTGGGCGGAAGCCCCGGTTCGCACCATTGCGGTGGCGTTTTCCCCGCCGCGCGGGCCGCCATGCGCGGATTCCACGACATTTTCATGGTTAAGGGACTTTTACCGGAACGAGGGTGCGGGCATAAGATTTTCTTAATACCTTCGCGATCTGCGATTCAACGACCAAAGGACAGGCCCCACCCGTGACGGCACCGATCCGCTTCCCTCGCTTCTTCGTGACCAGCCCTGCGCCGTGCCCCTACCTGCCGGGCCGCAGCGAGCGCAAGGTGTTCACCGAGCTGAAGGGGCCGCACGCGGACCAGCTCAACGAGGCCCTGGGCCGGATCGGGTTCCGGCGCAGCCAGACGGTCGCCTACCGCCCCTCCTGCCTCGATTGCCAGGCCTGCGTCTCGGTGCGGGTGGTCGCGGGCCAGTTCAAGCCTTCCGCCACGCAGAAGCGCGACCTTAAGCGCAACAGCGACCTCATCGTCACCGAATGCCGCCCCTGGGCGACGGACGAGCAGTTCGCGCTCCTCGCGCGCTATCTCGGCCATCGCCACCCGGACGGGGGCATGTCGGCGATGGACGAGCTCGACTATGCCGACATGATCGAGCACACGCCGGTCAGCAGCGTCGTCACCGAATATCGCGAGCCCGGGCCGAACGGGAAGCCGGGCCGTCTCGTCGGCGCCTGCCTCACCGACCGGCAGGGCGACGGTTTGTCGATGATCTACTCCTTCTACGAGCCCGATCACCCGACCCGCGCGGGGCTGGGGAACTTTATTATCCTCGATCATATTCGCCGTGCCGCGGCTGAGGCATTGCCCTACGTCTATCTGGGGTACTGGGTCGAAGGCAGTCCGCGCATGCAGTACAAGGTTCGCTATCGCCCGCTCGAACGGCTGACGCGGGAAGGCTGGCAGCTGATGGAGCCCGGCGAGCAGCACCGCCTGATCGCCGCTGCGACGGCGCCGCGCCAGCTTTACGACATCGGCCTGTCGGGCGCGCGGGGCAAGGATGGCCAGCCTGTCAAATTCCCCGCGACCTGAGCGACGCCTCACGCTCGGTCTCGCCATCGTCGCAGGATTGGGTCACGGAGCGCTGGCGCTGGGCGCCTGTCCGGCGGCGGCGGCATCACAGGTGCCGACGCAGCAGGCCGGTGCGCCCGTGCCCGGGACACAGGCTCCGGGTCCTGAACTCGACGAGGAGGATGAGGAGGCTGGCCCGGGCGAGGCGCTGACGGTGCCCGCCCTCGCGAGCGCGCCCCCGCCGGAGCCGGTCCCGCGCTCGTTGGACGAGTTGATCCCCGAAAGCGCCCTCGCGAACCCGGAAGCCTGGGCGGCGGCCGGGGTCGCCGACACCACCCCGGTGGTCGTTCCCGAGAGCGTGCTTGCCGAGGCCGCCGACCCTGCCTTCGAGGCCGCCTTTGCCGGGCTCGGCAATCCGGGAGAGACCGGCGCCTCGCCCGCGGACCCGGCCGGGGCGGCGGACTTCGCGCTGAGCGAGATTGAACCGCTCCCCGCCGATCCCGAACTCGAGGGGCTCGCCACGCTCGCCCCGCCGATGCTCGCCCAGCTGCCCGAGCTCGCCGAGACGCGGGTCAGCAGCACGCTGGTGCTGGCCCTCCCGGTCGCCGAGGACGCCTTCCCCGAGCGCGAGGAGTTCGTCGACCGCTACAGGGCTCTTTCCACGCTCGAGACGCTCGACGGCAACGAGGACACGGTGCCGCAGGTCGCGGCGCGCGCGCGGGCCGACGAGGAGCTGCTCGGCGACATCCTGCGCACTTACGGCTATTACGACGGCGAGGTGGTGCGCCAGCTGTCCGGCGGCCGCCGCGCCGGGGAGAACGGCAATGGCGCGTCCGAAGCCGCCTCGCGCGAGCCCAGCGTGCGCTTCGACATCCTGCCCGGCACCCGCTACAGCTTCGGCCGCGTCGACCTCGGCGCGCTGCCCGCTTTGCCGGAGCCCGACGCCAGCCGCCTGATCGCCGCCTTCGGCATCCGGCCCGGCGACCCGCTCTATGCCGACCGCATCGTCGAGCGCGAGCTCGAGCTGCGGGTCGCGCTCGGCGAAAGCGGCTATCCCTTCGCCGAGCTCGACGAGCCCGAACTGCTGATCGACCACGCGCGGCAGGAGGGCGACCTCACGCTCGACGTCCAGCCGCGCGGCAAGTACGTGTTCGGGCCCGTCGTCAGCAGCGATCCGCGCTTCCTTTCCAGCCGGCACCTTGGGCGCATCGCCCGCTTCGAGCCCGGCGACGTGTTCCAGAAGAGCCTCGAGACCGACCTGCGCCGCGCGGTGATCGCCACCGGCCTCGTCTCGAGCGTCACCCTGACCCCGCGCGAGACCCGCCCGCCGGAGGGCGATCAGCCCGGCGAGGTGGCGATCGACGTCGGCTTCGAGCGCGCACCCCTGCGCACCATCGCGGGCGCGATCGGCTACGGCACCGAGGACGGCTTCAAGGTCGAGGGCCGGTGGGAGCACCGCAACCTCTTCCCGCCCGAAGGCGCGCTGCGGCTGCGCGGCATCCTCGGCACGCGCGAGGCGCTCGCCAGCGTCGGCATCCGCCGCAACAACTTCCGCGACCGCGACCAGGTGCTTTCCGTCGACGTCTTCGCCAGCGACATCAACACGCTGGCGGTGGATTCGCGCGGCGGCGGGGTGCGCGCGACCTTCGAGAAGATCTCGAACATCCTGTTCCAGAAGCCGCTCAGCTGGCAGGTCGGCGGCGAGCTCATCTACACCGACGAGCGCAACATCGACCGCCGCCGCAACCAGCCGGAGATCGTCCAGCCGCGCCAGGCGTTCCTGATCGGCGGGGTGTTCGGCAGCGTCACGCTCGATGCGAGCGACGATCTGCTCGATCCCACCGAAGGCTGGCGCGCGACGCTGTTCCTCGCGCCGGAGGTTTCGCGCACTGGCGGGACCCAGAGCTTCTACCTGCGCTCGCAGGCCGACGCGAGCTACTACCAGTCGCTCGGCGGCCTCGTGCTCGCCGGGCGCGTACGGGCGGCGACGATCCAGGGCGCGGGAATCGACAACATCGCGCCCTCGCGCAGGCTCTATGGCGGCGGCGGCGGATCGGTGCGCGGCTACGGCTTCCAGGGCGTCGGCCCCCGCGACGAGTTCGGCAACCCCACCGGCGGGGCCTCGCTGGTCGAGTTCGCGCTCGAGGCGCGCATCCCCACGCCGCTGTTCGGCGGTGCGGTCGAGGTGGTGCCCTTCATCGACGGTGGCTCGGTGGCGCGCAGCTCGACCCCCGATTTCGACGAGATTCGCTTCGGGGCGGGGATCGGCCTGCGCTACAAGACGAGCTTCGGCCCGATCCGCATCGACGTGGCGACGCCACTCAACCCTAACGAGTTCGACAACCCCGTGGTGGTCTATGTCAGCCTGGGGCAGGCCTTCTGATGGCGACCGACGCCGCCCTCCCGCCCGAAGGGGCCCCGCCGCCCGCGACGCCGGAGCGCCACCGGCGCCGCATCTGGGCCAAGCGCGTCGGCTGGGCGCTGACCGCGATCATCGCGCCCTTCCTGCTGGCCGCGCTGTTCTTCGCCACCCCGATCGGCAAGCGCTTCATCGCCGACCGCATCGCTGCCGTCGCGCCCGCCTCGGGCCTGCGGTTCACGGTCGGGCGGATCGAGGGCGACATCTACGGCCAGGCGGTGCTCCGCTCGGTGGTCGTGAGCGACCCTCAGGGCGCCTTCCTGACCATCCCGGTGGTGGAGCTCGACTGGCGGCCGCTGAACTGGCTGTGGAGCGGGCTCGACATCCGCGAGGTGACCGCGCGGCGCGGGCGGCTGACGCGCCTGCCCGAACTGCTCCCCGGCGATCCCAACGCGCCGCTGCTCCCCAATTTCGACATTCGTGTCGACAGGCTGGTGATCGACGACCTTGTCATCGCGCGGGGCCTCGCCACCGATCGTGACGAGCGTGCCGATCTCACCGCGCGCATCGACATTCGTGAGGGCCGCGCGCTGATCGACGCCCGGGCGCAGCTCGGGGCGGAGGACCGCATCGCCCTGCTGCTCGATGCCGAGCCCGACGGGGACCGCTTCGACATCGAGGGTGACTACCGCGCGCCTGCGGGCGGGGTGCTGGCCGGGCTTGCGGGGCTGGAGGCGGGCTATGCCGGGCGGATCGTCGGCGACGGCACCTGGTCGCGCTGGCGCGGGGCGATGGTCGCGCGGCGGCTGGGGACCGACGCGCCGCCGGTCGCCGCCTTCCGGATCAGCAACGACGCGGGCAAGTACGGTGTGCTCGGCCAGCTGCGCGCGGGGCTGCCCGGCGACACGCTCACGGGCCGGGCACTCGGCGAGACGACCTCGCTGGCCGCCAGCTTCCGGCTCGAGAACTCCGTCGTCGAGGGCCGCGCCGCCGCGGTCTCGCGCGCCATCGACCTGCGCGCCGCCGGGGTGGTCGACCTTGCCGACAACGAGGTCGACGGGGCGCGCCTGCGGCTCGGGCTGCGCGATGCGGAGCTGTTCGGCCCGTCGCTCAGGATCGAGGGCGGTCGGCTCGACGCCAGCCTCCTGGGCGGCTTCAGGGACCTTGCGATCAAGCACGAGCTGCGGGTCGCGCGCCTTGTCGTGCCGGGCGTCAGCGCCACCGGCCTTTCGCAGGACGGCAGCGCCCGGATCGACGGATCGGTGCTCAGCCTGCCGCTGTCGCTCACCGCCGAGCGGGTGACGACCGGCAACGCCTTCGCCGACCCGCGCCTCGTGCGGGGGCGGATGATCGGCCTCCTCACCTACGATCTCGACCGCCAGAGCCTCGCCGCCGACCGGACGCGGATCACCTTCCCGGGCCTCGACGCCACCCTTTCGCTGCGCGGCGACGTGGACGCGGGCGCCTATGCCATAGCCGGGCCGATCGCGGCGCAGCGCCTCGCGGTGCAGGGTGCGGGCGAGGTGACCGCCCGGGCCCAGATCCTCGCCAAGTTCGGACCCAGCGTGCCGTGGACCCTCGATGCCAACCTCGACGGCACCCTCAGCCGGATCGCCAATGCCACCATCGTCAACCTCGCCGGGGACCGGATACGCTTCCGCGGCGAGCTCGCGATGGGCGCCGAACGGCCGATCATCCTGCGCGACACCACCATCACCGGCCCGCGCCTGACCGCCCGGCTCGACAGCCGCGTGGTGACCGGCGGCGGGGTGACCCGCACGGTGCTCGCCGGAAGCGGGCGCCAGGCGGAGTACGGGCCCTTCCGCTTCGACGCCGAGATCGCCGCCGACGGCCCGCGCGCGGTGCTGGTGCTTGCCGACCCCTATCCGGCCGCGGGCCTCAGGGACGTGCGCATCGCGCTCGCGCCGAGCGAGGAGGGCTTCGGGCTCGACGTCGCGGGCTATTCGCTGCTCGGTCGCTTCGACGGCGCGCTCGAGCTGATCCTCCCCGCCGATGCGCCGACGCGCGTGGCGATCAACCGGCTCGAGGTCTATCGCACCACTGTCACCGGCGAGGTGATCCTGGCGGATGCCGGGCCCTCGGGCGACCTCAGGCTGGCGGGCGGCGGGATCAACGGCACGGTCGCCTTCCGGCCCCAGCCGGGCGGCGCGACCGGCTTCGCGGTCGATCTCGCCGCGCGCAACGCGAGCTTCGGCGGCGCGACCCCGATCAGCATCTCTCGCGCCGACATCGCCGCGACCGGCCGCTTCGGCGCGGGCGACACCACCGTCGATGCCGAGATCAGCGCCGCGGGCTTCGAATATGGCGGCCTCAGCCTCGCCAGCCTCTCGGCGCAGGCGGCCATCGTCAACGGGGCCGGCAAGGTCACCGGCTCGCTCGCCGGGCGACGGGCCGATCGCTTCGCGCTCAACTTCGACGCCGACGTCGCGCCCAGCCGCATCGCGGCGGCGGCGCGCGGGGTCTACGGCAATGGCGACATCATCATGCCGCGCCGCGCCGTGCTGACCGCGCGCGAGGACGGCGGCTGGACCCTCGCGCCGAGCCAGATCGGCTATGGCGGCGGTTTCGCCATCGCCGAGGGTACCTTCGGCGGCGGGACCACCGAGGTCCAGCTCCGGCTCTCGCAGATGCCGCTGCGGCTGCTGGACATCACCGGCGCCGATCTCGGGCTCGGCGGGCGGCTGACCGGGATCATCGACTACCGCCAGGCGGGCCGCGAAGTCCCCACGGCCCGCGCCCGCGGCCGCATCGACCGCTTCAGCCGCGCCGGCCTCGTGCTCTCCTCCAAGCCCGTCAACGTGCTCGGCGTGGTCGACCTCGGGTCCGACCGCCTGACCGCCGCCGCGCGCCTCCTGGAGGGCAACAGCCGCCTTGGCGACATGCGGGTGGCGATCGACGGCCTCGGCGCCGTCGGCGCGCTCGGCGACCGGCTGTCGCGCGGGCGGCTCGATGCGCGGCTCGCCTTCGACGGTGCGGCCGAGACGCTCTGGCGGCTCGCCGCGGTCGAGGCCTTCGACCTCGCCGGCCCGGTGCGGATCACCGCGCGGGCCACCGGCACGCTCGCCGATCCGCGCATCGCCGGATCGCTCGCGAGCGACAACATGACCGTGCAGAGCTCGCTCACCGGCACCCGCATAACCGGGGTGAGCGCGCGCGGGCGCTTCGCCGGATCGCGGCTCGAACTGGTGCGCTTCGCCGGGCAGACCGCCGGGAACGGCACGGTGAGCGGCAGCGGCACGGTCGACCTCGGCGGCATGAGCGCGACGCGCGGGCCAAGCCTCGACCTGCGCGCCGCGGTCCGCAACGCGCGCCTGCTCGACGCCAACGGGCTCGAGGCGACCATCACCGGGCCGCTGCGGATCGTCTCCAACGGGCTCGGCGGCACCATCGCCGGGCGCGTGCAGATCGAGCGGGCGCGCTGGGCGCTCGGCATCGCGGACGAGGACCGCGCCCTGCCGCGTATCGCCACGCGCGAGATCAACGGCGAGAACGGGCGCGCCCGCGCGCAGGTGTCGGGCCGAGACGCGGTGTGGCGTTACCTCGTCAACGCCGCCGCGCCCAACCGCGTGGCGGTGGAAGGACTGGGGCTCGAGAGCGAATGGGGGATCGACATCGCGCTGCGCGGCACGGTCGACGATCCGCGCATCGGCGGCACCGCCCAGCTGGTGCGCGGCGACTACACCTTCGCGGGCACCCGCTTCGAGCTGACCCGCGGGCGCATCCTCTTCGACGTGGGCGAGCCCATCAACCCGCGCCTCGACGTGCTTGCCGAAACCAACAGGAACGGCACCAATGTCGACATCGCGATCACCGGCAACGCGCAGACGCCGAACATCGCCTTCTCGAGCGATCCGCCGCTGCCCGACGAGGAGATCCTCGCGCGGCTGCTGTTCGGCGGCTCGGTGACCTCGCTCTCGGCGACCGACGCGGTGCAGCTCGCCGCGGCCGTGGCCGCCCTGCGGGGCGGAGGCGGGGGGCTCGATCCCATCGGCCAGCTGCGGCGCTCGATCGGGCTCGACCAGCTGCGCATCGTCAGCGCCGATCCGCTGATCGGCCGGGAGACCGGGATCGCGCTCGGCAAGAACATCACGCGCAACATCTATGTCGAGCTGATCACCGACGGTCGCGGCTACAGCGCGACGCAGGTGGAATACCGGATCACCAGCTGGCTGGCGCTGCTCGGGACGGTCTCCACCATCGGCCGCGATTCGGCGCTGGTGCAGGTCAGCCGCGACTACTGATGCGGGCGTTTCTCGATTGAGCACGCCATCCGGCGTGCAGTGGCCTCGCGCCTGCGGCGCTGCGGGCGGCCGGTCGGCCTTGCGGCGGCTTGCGCCGCCGAAGCTTGTTCTGCGTCAGAGGGTGTTGCCCAGGTAGAGCTCCGCCTCGGCCGCGCGGCGCCGGGTCAGGCCCTTGAGCACCTGGCCGGCGGCGCGGTTCCAGCGGCCGAACTCGCGGGCGGCGCCGGCATGGTCGCCGGCGACGTGCTTCTTCGTGAGCGTCGCGCGGGCGATGGCGCCGGTGTTGTAGTGGAAGCTGACCAGCGCATCGAACTGGCCCTGGGTGGTCGGCGCGGCGCCGATCGCGGTCGCAACCTCGCCAGCGTAGCGGACGAGGTCCTGCGCGAGCCGCTCGTCGCACTGGGCCTGCGTCCAGCGCGTGCCCTTGCGGATGCGTCCGCCGCCGAAGCCGTCCCGCCCCGTCGCGCCCCAGCCGATCGTCCACGGCGGGCCGCCGGTGGCGGGGTCGGGATAGGCATCGACCATCCCGTCGGTGTGAAGCTGGGCGCAGCCCTCGAAACGCTTGATGAGCGCGATTCCCGCGGCGCCGATGCGGCGCGGGGCGGGGGGCTTGGCGGCGGGGGCGGGCTGGTCGGTCATCGGGCTGTGGCCTCCTTGCGGCAGGTGAGGCCGCCCGATCCAGCACGAAGCGGGTGAGTAGGAAAACGCTTTCTGCGTGGAGGGTGACAAGAGCTCTTGACTGACAAGAGTTCTTGTCTGTAAAGAACTCTTGTCAGAGGCCAAGTTGATTCGGAACCGGTCAGCGCGGTCTCGGGATGGACTTCATCAACTTGCTTGCGGGATCGCGCGTGGAAAACCGTCTGAAGCAGCACCGCGAGGCCAGGGGTTGGAGTCAGGGCGAACTCGCCCGCCGGCTCGGCGTCTCGCGCCAGACGATCAACGCGGTCGAGACCGACAAGTACGATCCCTCGCTACCCCTCGCGCTGCGCATGGCGCGGCTGTTCGGGGTGGCGGTGCCGGACCTGTTCATCGATCATTGGGAGCCAGTAGAATGATGAGCCAGGACAAGACCCCCGCGACCCCCGTCTGGGTCCGCAAGGTGCTGATCCCCGCAGCGGTGGGCGGCGTGGCCGGCTTCATGGCGAGCGCGGCGGTGACGCACTTCATCGACAGCTCCGGGATCGGCCTCGATGATTCCGCAGTGGTCGCGGCGCTGGTGGGGGTGCTCTATGCCCTGTTCGGCATCGGCGTCGGCATCGGCGCCGCGAACCCTACGCTCGGCGCGCGCTTCCTCAATGTCGAGGATGCCGACGAGCTGCGCGAGCAGCGAAAGGTGCTGGTGCTCTCCGGCGTCGCGATGGCCCTGTGGGGCGTCGGCCTTTTCGCGCTGGCCCTGGCCGCGCCCGATGGTCCGGTGCCGCAGGGCGCGGCGCTGGCGCTGGGGGCAGGCGGGCTCGCGATCGGCTGCTGGCTGTCCGTCTCGGTCTACCGGGCCTGCGACGAGCTGATGCGCGCGGTCAACCTCGAAGCGGGGGCGCTGAGCTTCGGCCTCATGCTGCTGGTCGCCGGAACCTGGGCGATGCTGGCGCACCTCGGCTACACTGCCGCGCCCGCTCCGCTCGACCTGCTCAGCCTGTTCTACCTTGTGCTGCTGGTCGCAAGCGTCATCGCGGTCGGTCGGCGCGGGATGCTGACGATCCGCTGAACATCGCGAGCGTCAAAGGAAAGGGGCGCCTGCCGCATGGCGGGCGCCCCTTCGCCTGTTCGGACCCGAGGCTCAGAAGCGCCAGGTCGCCGTGCCGCGCAGCACCTGGGCATCGGCATTGTCGCGCCCGATCGTGGTGTCGGCGGAGAGGCCCAGCTGCAGCGGGCCGGCGCCGAAGGTGGCGCTGATGCCGACCTCGCCCCAGGTCCGGTCGACCCCTGCGAGCACGAAGTTGGCGTTAGGCCCGGTGCCCGCCGCGAAGTTCGCGCCGAGAAGCTGCGGGCCATCCTCGAACTCCCGCACCAGCTGGGCCGTGGCGTTGATCCGCCCCGCCTCCGCCTGCCGCTCGAAGTCGAAGCCGATGCGCGCCTGCGTGCTCTTGAAGGTCTCGCGGTCGAAGGCGAGGGCCAGCGTCCCGCCCTCCTCGCGGGCGGTGCCGAGGGCGACGCTCGCATAGCGCGCCTCGATCCCGGGCGAGAACGTGCCGAAGCGGGTCTCGATATCATAGGACAGGCCCAGCGCGCCCGACACCAGCAGATCGTCCGACGACGACCGCAGCGACTGGCCATTGCCGAGGAACTGCACCTGCCGGCTCGTGTCGAAGCCCATGCTGCCCATGCTGAACTGCCCGTCGATGACGAGGCCCTGCGGGAAGGCGTGGCGCATGTAGAGCGAGGCGGCATAGGTCTCGTTCTCGACTGTCTGGCCGAGCGGGGTGTCGGCCTCGAGCGAGCTGAAATGCCCTGACAGGCCCAGCATGGTCGTGTCACCGGGATAGAATTCGATGCCCCCGGTGATCGTGAAGCCGCTCACTGGCGACCGGCGGCCGAAGCCCGGCAGGCTGTCGACCTTGCCGGTGACATAGCCACCCGACAGGAACACCCCGACGCTGTCGGGCAGGTTCGCCTCTGTGACGGCGGTCTCGCCGTCTTGCAGCCCCATCAGCGCCGATCCGAGCGGCTGGATACCCGGCGCAAGGCTCATCTGCGCGAGCTCCAGCGGCCGCCCGGTGACCGCGATCCTGCCGCCGCCCCGCGCCTTGTCCGCCTCGCGCAGGCGGGCATCGTTGAGGTTCTGGAGGACGTTGATCGACTGCGCCGCGAGCGAGCGCACCGCCTGCTCGTTCACCGGCGCGAGCCCGGTGAAGGTGCCGCGGATCGTGTCGACCGAGGCGAAGTCCAGCGCGTAGAGCTCTGCCAGCGCCGCATTGGGCCGGTTCTGGTCGAAGAGCTGCGCATAGGCGGCCTGCACCGGGTTCGCCGGGTCGATGACCGTGTTGTAGCTTGCCGCGGTCACCTCCAGCAGCACGGCGTCGGGCTCGTAGATGAAGGTCTGGCTGAGGATCGGCGAGAGCGCGCGCGCGGTGAAGGTGCCGCTCACCCCGTCTTCGGCGGTGACGATGGTGTAGCGATCGCCGAGGCCGTTGACCCGCTGGGTCACGCCGATCCCGAGGTTCACGATTCCGCCGACATTCGCCTCGCCCGTCACCGCCAGCCGGTCGGACGTGGTGCCCGGCCCCAGGTCGACGAGGAAGGTCGTGCCCGAGGACATCACGAGGTTGCCGTCGATCGTGAGCGTCCCCACCGTGCCCATCGTGCCGGGCGAGATGACGCCGGCGATGCTGGTCACGAAGGGCGCGGCGACGGTGCCGGTGCCCTCGAGCATCCCGGCGAAGAGCGTGTAGTCGCCGACCGAGGAAATGCTCCCGTTGACGTTCACCCGCCCGCCGAACTGGTTGACATCGATGAGCGAGGTGAGATCGCCCGCAGCGCCGATGGTCAGCCCGGCGGGGCCGCGCACCGTCAACCGGTCGATGGTCACCGCGCTGCCGAGCGTGGTCGTGCCGGCCTGGCTCAGGGTGACGTCGTAGTAGCGCGGATCGACGTTCACGTCGGGATCGGCGCTGACGACCGGATCGACATTGTCGGGGACGAAGCCGCTCGCGCCCGGCAGGCCATTGGCGAGCGTGGGCGCGGGAAGCACCGCGGCGCCGTTCTGCACGGCGTTGGTGGTGGCGGTGACCCCGCCTTCGGACGGCGGAGCCGTGAAGGCGACATCCTCGCTCCCCGCGATGACGCTCAGCGGCACCTGCGCGCGGTTGTTCGTCAGCCCCGCGGCAGTCGGCTGGGTGTCCTCGGCCTCAGGCGGCGTGAAGGTTTCGATGGTCGTCCCCGTGGCGAGATCGGTGCAGAAATCATCCGGTCCCTCGAACTCGATGCAGATCGCACCGAAGCTCCCCGTGGAGCCGCCGACGCCGAGCGCGGGCGTGGTGGGCAGCCCGTTGACCACCCGGCCCTGCTCGTCGATCACGCGGTAGGTGGGATCGAGCAGCGTCACCCAGTGTTCCGGGTCCTCCCAGTTGCCGTCGCCCGCCTTCGCGCCGACATAGCGGTAGGGATTGGTCGCGGCGATGTAGTCCCAGAACAGCGACAGCGGCTGGTAGAAGCTCGATGTGCCGAGCGAGCTGAACGGCTGGGCCGCACCGAAGAAGCGCGACCCGCCGGAAAGGACGCCGATCACGAGGTCCTCGGTCGACAGGCTGTTGTTCGCCGCATCGAGGATCAGCGGCCCGCCCGAATCCCCGCCCGCAGTGATGCCCTCGTTCGGCAGGGCGTTGTCGCGCGTGACGTTGAAGTCGAAGAAGAAGTCGCGGTCCTGCGAATCGAAATCGAGCTGGTAGAGGTTCTGCGCAAAGGTCGGCACATCGGGCCCGAACAGCACATCGTCGCGGTCGTCGAGCGAGAAGAAACCGCCCAGCATGTTCTCGGCCGCGCGGCGCCGGAAGTCGATGCCGTCGACCGAGCCTTCGAAGGCGTTGCCGGTCGCCCCATAGCCGGTGATGTTGACGTGGTAGCCGGTGCCACGGACCGGGTCGATCTCGGCGGGCGCGGGCAGGGTGGTGAACAGCAGCGCCCAGGTCGGGATGCCGGCTGCGGGCGTGTCGAGGCTGGCGAGCGCGATGTCGGCCTCGATGAAGCCGAGCCCGAAGACGTCCTCCAGCGAACGCTGGTCGTAGAAGATGCGATTGACGTTGAACACCGCAAGGTCAGGGTTGCTCGCGAAGTTGCGCGCGAACCAGTTCTGGAAGCCGGGCAACGCATCGACGTTGAACGACCAGGCGGCGGGCACCACGTCGGCGTTGTAGTCGGTTTCCGGGCGGTTGTTGACGCAGTGCGCCGCGAACAGCACGGTGCGCGGGTTGATGAGCGTGCCGCTGCACACAAACCCATCGGCACGGAAGAACATGCCGACGCCGCGGAAGGCGTCCTCGTTGTCGACGATCTCGTCAGGGGTGCGGTTTTCGTTGGGTACCACGGCATGTGCCGGGGTCATTGCCGTGGCCAGCGTCAGGGCAGCAAAAGCCGTGCCCGCCAGAAGCTGGCGGTGCGAGACGAGCGACTCCATGTTTGTACTCTCCCTTGAGGATCCCGAACGGGGGGATGCCGAGGAGAGGCGAGATGATCTCGCAAGTCACTTACCCAATTGGGTTTTCTGTCGGCTCGTCGCATTTCCCGCGACCGTTGCAACAAAGCCTCAGCGCATTACCAGGAGCACGGTGTAGCCGACATAGAGCGCCAGCAGCAGCGCCCCCTCGGCCCGGGATAGCCGCCACCCGCTGCGCAGTTGCACGAGGAGCAGCGCGGTCACGGCGAGCATCGCCCAGATGTCGAAGGCGGCGATCTCGGCCGGCACGGCGATCGGCTGGATCAGCGCGGTCACGCCGAGGATGCCGCACAGGTTGTAGATGCACGAGCCCACGACATTGCCGAGCGCAACGTCCTCGTGCCCGCGCAGCACCGCGACGACGCAGGCGATGAGCTCGGGGAGCGAAGTGCCGATGGCGACCACGGTGAGGCCGATCACCGCTTCCGATACGCCCGCCGCGCTCGCCAGCACGATCGCGCCCTCGACGAGCCACCCCGCGCCGAAGATTGCGGCCGCGAGCCCGGCGATGATCATGCCGACCAGCACCAGCGGCCCGGTGTTCGGCGGTACCGGCACGTCCGCGGTCTCGGCCTCGTGGCGCGCGCCCTCGGGACAGGGGGCCGCGCTCTCCGACTTGTAGGCCCACCACAGGTAGCCGATCAGGCTCGCCAGCAGCACGGCGCCCGCGAGCGGGCCGATCGTGCCGGTGAGGACCACAGCGGTGGTGAGCAGCGCCGATCCGCCGAGCGCCAGCGAATCCCGCTGGAAGGACGCCGGATTGACCGCGAGCGGCAGGATCGCGGCCGAGGCCCCGAGGATCAGCAGGATGTTGGCGATGTTCGATCCCACCACGTTGCCGATCGCGATGGCCGGCGATCCGGCGAGCGCGGCCTGCACGCTCGTCGCCAGTTCCGGGGCCGAGGTGCCAAAGCCGACGATGGTGAGCCCTGCGAGCAGCGGCGAGATCCCGAGCCGCGCCGCCATGCCCACCGCGCCGCGCACCAGCAATTCTCCGCCCAGCGCGAGCAGCACCAGGCCTCCGACCAGAAGGGCGCTTGTCGACATCATGCGAGCCTGATGGCAGTCGCCCCGCGGGCGCGCAAGCTTCGCGCGATGGCGAGAAACGCCTATTCGCCGCGCGTCGGACGGACTATCCTTGTGCCCGGGACGTGAAGGCTTCCGGTCCGGCGGATCGCTTCGGGCCGAACGGGGAATGGGGGATACATCATGCGCAAATCTTCATGGCTGGTCGCATCGGCTGGCGCTCTGGCCGCGGGCAGCGTGTTCGTCGCGGGCAAAGCGGCCTCGCAATCGGCGAGCGGGCCGCCGCTGCGCTATACGATGGACGCGGCGACCATGAGCGGGTTCGGTGCGTTCGGCGCCGGCGCGAGCGGCGGGGGCATGGGGGCGATGATGCGCATGAAGCAGGGCGGGGCGCCGCAGCCGGTCCGCACCCTGAGCCTGCATCACGGCGCGAGCACCGCCGCCACCGCGCCTGCGCAGGCGGACCACTTCATGCCGCAGGCTGCCGGCCTCGGCGCCTCGGTGCGACTGCTGCCGCTCGAGCGCGGAACGGCAGATCCAGTCGATCCGCGCTTCGAGCCGCCGACCGGGCGCCTGCTGCTCTACTGGGGCTGCAGCGAGCGCGCCGCGCCCGGCCAGCCGGTCGTGATCGACTTCTCGAAGCTTGCCAAGGGCGAGATCCCCGCGGGACTCTACATGGCGCCGATCGACCTTCCGGGCGACTGGCAGGTCACCGACACAAACAGCCGGACCTACACGACGTGGCCGAACGGCAAGGACAGCAAGCAGGTGCCCGGCAACGCCTCCGTGCTGGGGGCGCATCGCATCGCATCGAACTATTCCAAGGAGATCGCCTTCGATCTTGCGGAGGACTTCATGCCGCCGCTTTCCGCCAGCACGCGGGCCAACCAGGCGGGCGGCTACGGCCTCTCGTGGGCGGGGCTCTCAAAGGCGACCGGCTACTATGCCTGGGCCATCGGGGCGAAGGACGCGCGGGGCGGCAAGCCGGTGGAGATGGTGTGGTGGGCCTCCTCCAAGCAGCAGGCCTTCGGCGGGCCGCTGTGGGACTGGATTTCGCCCGCCGGCGTGCGGCGGCTGATCGAGGCCGGGGCGGTGATGCCGCCGGAGCAGCGCGACTGCGCGATCCCTGCCGAGGTGGTGAAGGCCGCCGGGGAGGGCATGGTCGTCAACCTTCAGGCCTACGGCCCGCAGGCCGATTTCGCCTATCCCCCCCGTCCGGCCGACACGAAGAAACCGTGGAACCCCGAATGGATCGCCCGCGTGCGCTTCCGCTCCTCGACCATGGTGATCCCCGGGATGGAGGAGCTTGCCGGCATGGAGGGCGGCATGGGCAGGGGCGAGGCGCGCGGCAGCGATGCGCCCGCGGCGCCGCCCAAGAAGCCCAAGTGCAAAGGTCTGAAGGGCCTCGCCGAGCGCGCCGCCGGGCTATGCGAGTAAGCCGCGCCGGGCCGGCTGCGGCGGGCAAGGAAAAGGGGCGGAAAGCGATGTGCTTCCCGCCCCATTCCGCGTGATGCAGAGGCCTCGACTTACATCGAGTAATACATGTCGAACTCAACCGGGCAGGGGGTGGTCTCAGTGCGGATCACCTCTTCCCACTTGAGCTCGCAATAGGCGTCGATCTGGTCCTTGGTGAAGACGTCGCCCTTCAGCAGGAACTCGTGATCGGCGGCCAGGCTGTCGAGCGCCTCGCGCAAGGAACCGCACACGGTCGGCACCTCGGCGAGTTCCGCCGGCGGCAGATCGTAGAGGTTCTTGTCCATCGCCTCGCCCGGGTGGATCTTGTTCTCGATCCCGTCGAGGCCCGCCATCAGCAGCGCGGCATAGGCGAGGTAGGGGTTGGCCATCGCATCGGGGAAGCGGAATTCGACGCGCTTGGCCTTGTCGCCCGCTCCGTAGGGAATGCGGCACGAGGCCGAGCGGTTGCGGGCCGAATAGGCCAGCAGCACCGGCGCCTCGAAGCCCGGCACCAGCCGCTTGTAGCTGTTGGTGGTCGGGTTGGTGAAGGCATTGAGCGCCTTGGCGTGTTTGATGACGCCGCCGATGTAGTAGAGGCAGGTTTCCGACAGGCCGGCATATTCATTGCCCGCGAACATCGGCTTGCCGTCCTTCCAGATCGACATGTGGGTGTGCATCCCCGAGCCGTTGTCCGCCTTGATCGGCTTGGGCATGAAGGTCGCGGTCTTGCCGTAGGCATGGGCGACCTGGTGCACCACGTACTTGTAGATCTGCATCCGGTCGGCGGTCTGGACGAGCGTGCCGAAGGTCAGGCCCAGCTCGTGCTGGGCGGCGGCGACCTCGTGGTGGTGCTTGTCGCAGGGGAGGCCCATCTCGAGCATGGTCGAGACCATCTCGGCGCGGATATCGACGGCAGAGTCGACCGGCGCGACCGGGAAATAGCCGCCCTTGGCACGCGGGCGGTGGCCCATGTTGCCGTTCTCGTATTCCTTGGAGGTGTTGCCCGGCAGTTCGATGTCGTCAATCGCGAAGCCCGAGCCGGCATAGCCGTCCTCGAAGCGCACGTCGTCGAACATGAAGAACTCGGCTTCGGGGCCGACATAGACGGTGTCACCGATGCCGGTCGACTTGAGGTAGGCCTCGGCGCGCTTGGCGGTGGTGCGCGGGTCGCGGCTGTACCAGTCGCCGGTCGAAGGCTCGACGATGTCGCAGTTGATGATCAGCATCGGCGTCGCGCTGAACGGATCGACCCAGGTCTCCGACAGGTCGGGCTTCAGGATCATGTCGCTTTCGTTGATGACCTTCCAGCCCGCGATCGAGGAGCCGTCGAACATCAGGCCGTCCTCGAGGGCGTCCTCGTCCATGACGCTGGCGACCATCGTGAGGTGCTGCCACTTGCCCTTCGGGTCGGTGAAGCGCAGGTCCACCCACTCGATTTCCTCGTCCTTGATCTTCTTCAGGACGTCCTTTGCATTCGACATTCGGTATTGCCTCCACGTCTCTTTGGCATGTTATTCTTGGCCGGCCCGCCCCCGCGGCGAGCAGCAGAATGCGGAACTCAGATCGCGTCGTCGTTAGTCTCGCCGGTGCGGATCCTCAGCGCGCTCTCGATCGCGGTGACGAAGATCTTGCCGTCGCCGATCCGCCCCGTCTGCGCGGCGGCGGCGATCGCTTCCACGACGCGCTCGGCCTGGTCGTCGGCGACGACGACCTCGAGCTTCACCTTGGGCAGGAAGTCGACGACATATTCGGCGCCGCGATAGAGCTCGGTATGGCCCTTTTGCCGCCCGAAGCCCTTGGCTTCGGTGACGGTGATGCCGGACACGCCGATTTCGTGCAGCGCCTCCTTCACCTCGTCGAGCTTGAAGGGTTTGATGATCGCCTCGATCTTCTTCACGTCGTCCCCATCCGCGCCTGGCTCAAATGCTGACAGATTCGTTACAAGAACCGTGCCAAGCCTCTAGGTGGTGGCTGCGAACATTCGTTGCCGCTCGAAGACTCAAGGGAGCGGATGTCTTTCGCCGATGTGGGGCGGTTAGCAAGATTATGGTGCACTGCGCAATGGTGCACAGCATCGGATCAGCGCATGCCTACATTTTAGGCAAAAGTGGCGCGATCAGAGTCGCAGACCCGCGGTTTCGGGGAGGCCGCACATGATGTTGAGGCTCTGGATCGCGGCGCCCGACGCGCCCTTGCCGAGGTTGTCGAGCACCGCCACGAGCCGCGCCTGCGAGCCGTCAGCGCTGGCGAAGACATGGACCGCGAGGCCGTCCCACGGCGCGGCCGATCCGAGCAGCAGCAGCTCGGCGGGCGCAGGCCCGAAGGGCGCCACCGACACCAGGGCGCTGCCGGCGTAGAAGTTCGCGAGCGCCGCGTGCAGCGCCTCGCCTCGCAGGCCGCCGGGGAGGGCGGCGAGCGGCAGCGGCACGTCGACCACCATGCCGCGATGCGCCGGGATCACGCTCGGCGAGAAGACCGGCGGGTGCGTGAGGCCGGCATAGGTCTGCATTTCGGGCAGGTGCTTGTGGCCGAGCGCGAGGCCATAGGCGCGGAAGGCGATGTCGGGATCGGTCTCGAACCGCTCGATCAAGGCATTGCCGCCGCCCGAATAGCCGCTCACCGCGTTGACGGTGTAAGGCCAGTCGGCGGGCAGAAGCCCGCTGCGCACCAGCGGGGCGACCAGCGCGAGGAAGCCCGTCGGGTAGCACCCCGGATTGCTGACCAGCCGCGCATCGGCGATCGCCTCATGACCGATCAGCTCGGGGAAGCCATAGGTCCAGCCCTCGGCCACGCGGTGCGCGCTGGAGGCGTCGATGATGCGGGTGGAGGAGCCCTCCGCCAGCGACACCGCCTCCTTCGCCGCCTCGTCGGGCAGGCACAGGATCGCGATGTCGGCGGCGTGGAGCGCGTCGCGGCGGGCGGCCTCGTCCTTGCGCCGGGCGTCGTCAAGGACGATCAGCTCGAATTCGTCACGCCCTTGCAAACGCTCGCGGATTTCGAGGCCCGTGGTGCCCGCGGCCCCGTCGATGAACAGGCGGATGGCCACCGCGCGTCAGGCGTCTTGCGCGGGGGCGAGCTCGCTCGCCCGGCACCAGCCAGCGGGGCCCTGTGGACCGGGGCAGCCCCACACCCATTCGCCCGCGACGTCGAGCAGCTCGAAGCGGCTGCCGGGCTCGAGCGTGGCGAATACCTCGGCATCGCCGCGGGGATTGAGCCTGAGGGCCGCGCCGGCCGCGCCGACGGTGCGGACATGGGGGATCACGTAGTGCGCCGCGAGATGGGTCCCCGCGAGCGCGATGTGGGCGAGGTCCCCGCGCAGCGGCAGCGTGCCGGGCGCCGGCTTCTCGACCGGGCCTGCGAGACCCAGCACGCCCGTCGGCACCGCATATTCCGTGTTGTCGCGTGCCATGCCGCTCATTGATGTTCCGTTGGCCTTCCAGGTGACGCCGCGGCCTCTCCCCGCGAGCGCAACGTGGCAGGCCCCCTAGCGGCAAGCGGCCCGTGGGGCAAGTCAGGCCCCGTAGCGCTCGCGGATCGCGTGCCACGCCGCCCTCAGCCCCAGCCCGCGACCGCCGCGGGCGCGGCCGGGCTTGGGGGCGGGGCTCCAGGCGAAGGTGTCGAAGTGCACCCAGTCGATCCCCTCGCCGACGAAGCGGTCGAGGAACAGGCCCGCGACGCTCGCCCCGGCGAAAGGGTTGGCGGCGGAGTTCGCCATGTCCGCGATGTCGGACACGAGGTATTCCCGGTAGGCCTCGTGGAGCGGCAGGCGCCATGCCGGGTCGTCGTGCGCGAGGCCGGCGGCGAGGACAGCCTCGGCGGTCTCGTCGCGGCGGGCGAAAAGGGCGGGGAGGTCGGGCCCGAGCGCCACGCGCGCGGCGCCAGTCAGGGTGGCGAAATCGACGATCAGGTCGGGGTCTTCTTCGGAGGCGCGGGTGAGGGCATCGCCGAGGATCAGGCGGCCCTCGGCGTCGGTGTTGTCGATCTCGACCGTCAGCCCCTTGCGGCTTGTCAGCACGTCCCCGGGCCGGAAGGCGCCTCCGGAGATGGCATTTTCCACAGCCGGAACAAGCAGATGCAGCCGCACCTTGAGCTTCGCGCCCATCACCAGCCCGGCCAGCGCGATCGCGTGGGCGGCGCCGCCCATGTCCTTCTTCATCAGCCGCATCCCGCTCGCCGGCTTGATGTCGAGGCCCCCGGAATCGAAGCACACCCCCTTGCCGACCACAGCCAGGACGGGGTGCGCCGGATCGCCCCAGGCGAGGTGCATCAGGCGCGGCGCGTGGTGGCGGGCGGCGGCGCGGCCGACGGCGTGGACCATCGGGTAGTCCTGCTCCAGCGCGTCGCCGCGGACCACGGTCAGCTCCGCCTTGTGGGCCTTGGCGAGGCGTTCGCACTCGGCTTCGAGGGCGGCGGGGCCCATGTCCTCGGGCGGGGTGTTGACCAGCTCGCGGACCAGACATTCCGCTTGCGCCTCAGCGACATAGCCATCGATCTGCGCGACCTGCGCGGTCAGCAGCACGCGCGCCCCTTGCGCCTTGTCCTCGCTCTTGTAGCGGGTGAAGCGGTGCTGCCCGGTGATCCACCCGAACATCGCCGGCCCCGGATCGCCCTTCGCGAGGCGGTAGGTCCCCTCGGGCAATTCCTCGGCCAGCTTGGCGAGGCACCAGGCGGAGAGGCTCTCCGGGTTCGCCACCCCGCTCACGACGAAGAAGGAATCCCCTTCGGGAACGACCGCATACTGGTATCCGCCGCCCTCGAACTTCTGCGCCGTAAGGCTCGCCCGCTGGCCGGAGGTGAGGCCCTTGGCGAAGGCCTCGAGGCTGTCCTTGGTGACGAGGTGGATGGCAATGGCGTCCTCGCCCCGGTCGGGGCGGATCAGGGCTTTGGCTTCGGTCATTCCCGTTCCATAATCGCCCCCGCCGCGATGTCACCAGCAGATTCGGGGCATGAGGGAAGGGGCCGATTGTGCGGGCGATGTTTCACGTGAAACACTTCTGGGCGGGGGTCTGGAAGGGGTCTGGAGGGGGTCTGGAGGGGGTCAAACCCGCGCGACGGCCCCGCAAGCGCGCGCGAGCGGGGGCCTGGGCGATGATCGCCGCGCCGGCCCTCGGCCTGTGGCTCGCAGGCTGCTCCTCGCCCGAGGAGGTCGCTCGCGGCACCGGGGCGTCCAGCGCCGCCGTCGCCACCCCGCCGGTCCCGCCGACGCCCCCCGCACCCGCGCCCGGCGAGGTCGCCTTCACCGACAATGCCAGCCAGGGGGAGGCGACCCGCGAGTTCGCCTATGCCTGGCCCGCGCAGGTCTCCGCCATCCCCGCGCTCACCCAGCGCTTCACCGCCGAGCGCGACAGGCTCCTCGCCGAACAGAAGGCCGACTGGCAGGTGTCGCTCAAGGAGTTCGAGGGTCAGGACTGCGTCTCCTGCATCAACCGCTCCTTCGAGAAGACCTGGCAGGTGGTCGCCGATCTGCCGCGCTTCCTCTCGCTCTCGGCGAGCTTCTACTTCTACACCGGCGGGGCCCACGGCAACGGCGCCTACGACGCGCTGGTGTGGGACCGCGAGGCGGGCGCGGCGCTCGATCCCAAGGCCATGTTCCGCTCGCCGGCCGCGCTCCAGGAGGCGCTCGGGGCCCCGTGGTGCCGGGCGCTCAAGGCCGAGCGGCAGAAGCGCTTGGGGGCGGACTACAGCGACGACGGCATCTTCCCGTGCCCGCCGATCGAGGACCTCACCGTGCTGGTGGGCTCCTCCGACCGCACGAGCTTCGACCGCATCGGCCTGCTCGCCGCGCCCTATGTGGCGGGGTCCTATGCGGAAGGCTCCTACGAGGTGACGCTGCCGGTCACGCCCGCCGTGCTCGCGGCGGTCAGGCCCGAATACAGGGCGGCCTTCGCGCGCGGAAAGTAGCAATCCGCGCGCAGCCTCGCTATATGGCGGGCATGCACGATTACCAACTCGTCGACGGCGACACGACCGTCTACCGCGATGGCTCCATCAAGCTCCACACGCCCGAGGGCTTCGAGGGGATGCGCAAGGCCGGGCGCCTCGCCGCCGAGATCCTCGACGCCTGCGTGGAGCTGGTGAAGCCCGGCGTCACCACCGCGAGCATCGACGACGCGGTGCGCGGCATGATGCTCGATGCGGGCGCGGTGCCCGCGACGCTCGGCTACCGCGGCTACGCGCATTCGAGCTGCATCTCGATCAATCACGTGATCTGCCACGGCATTCCCGGCGACAAGGTGCTGAAGGACGGCGACATCCTCAACATCGACGTGACCCCGCTGGTCGACGGCTGGCATGGCGACACGAGCCGGATGTTCTATGCGGGCGAGCCTTCCTTGAAGGCGAGGAAGCTCGTCGAGGTGACCTACGAATGCCTGATGCTCGGCATCGCCGCGGCGAAGCCCGGCGCAAGGCTGGGCGACATCGGCGCCGCGATCGAGGCCCACGCGAGCCAGCACCGCTACGGGGTGGTCCGCGAGTTCTGCGGGCACGGCCTCGGGCGCCTGTTCCACGACGCCCCCGAGGTCGTCCACGCCGCGCGCGCGGGCACGGGCCCGGAGCTGAAGCCGGGGATGTTCTTTACCATCGAGCCGATGATCAACCTCGGCAAGCCCTGGGCCAAGGTGCTGGGCGACGGCTGGACCGCGGTGACGCGCGACAAGAGCCTGTCGGCGCAGTTCGAACACTCGATCGCGATCACCGAGACCGGGAACGAGATCTTCACGAAGAGCCCGACCGGGCGGGACTGCCCGCCTTACGTGTGATTTCCCCGTCCCGGGCTTGACCCGGGACCCAGCTTCTTGTGCCGCCGTTCAAGACCGCGAAGAATAGCGGGGCCCCGGCTCAAGGCCGGGGAGGCGTCCCAATTGAGGGTCACCCTCAGCTGGCGCCCTTGACCGTTTTCGCTCGGCCCGGTGAAGGGGATGAGGCGGGAGAATCGTACCAGCACCCATTCGTCTCCCCGGGCTTGACCCGGGGCCCCGCTTCCTTCTTCTTCGTCCCATGGAGCGGGAGCAACAGGGCGGCTGGGTCTACATGATGGCCGACCGTTATCGCGGCACGCTCTATGTCGGATCAACCGCGGACCTCGCGTTTCGCGTAAGTGAGCACCGCGAAGGGCGGGGTTCGAAGTTCTGCGTCGAACACGGCCTGACGCGCTTGGTCTGGGCCGAGTTCCTCCCGACGATGCAGGACGCGATGGATCACGAGAAGCGGCTGAAGCGGTGGCACCGCGCCTGGAAGATTGAATTGGTCGAGAAGGCCAACCGCGACTGGCGGGATCTCTTCGACGATATCCTGAAATGAAGAAGCGGGGCCCCGGGTCAAGCCCGGGGAGGCGCTGGGGCCCCCTTAGTTCTCCCGCGCCGCCCGGATCGCGGCCCCCGCCGCAAACGGCGCGACCGAGACCAGCAGCAGGCTGATCGCGCCCACGAAGCCGAGGCTCGCGGCATCGCTCCTCGCCAGCGCCCCCGCGCCGAAGATGAGGATCGGGAGGGCGAGCGGGATCAGCAGCAGGCCCGACAGCGCCGCGCCCGCCCGCAGGCTCGCGGTGAGGGCCGCGATCATCAGGCCGATTGCGGCTAGGCCCGGCGTCCCCGCCAGCAGCCCGAGGAGGAGCAGCCGGAAGGTCTCGCCCTCGATCTTGAGCAGCGCCGCGGCGGGGAAGGTCGCGAGCAGGAGCGGCGGGCCGAAGCTCAGCCAGTGGGCGAGGAGGCGCACCGCCATCATCGCCTCCTCGGCGAGGCCCCTCAGCCGCAGCTGGTCGAAGAAGCCGAGCGCGATGTCGCGGGCGACCAGCTTTTCCAGCGGCAGGATCGCCGCGAGGAGCGCCGCGATCCACACGACGCCCCCGCCGGTCCGCGCCATGAGGTTTGCGTCCGGCCCGACCGCGAAGGGGAAGAGCATGGCGACCGCGACGAAGAACACCACCGGCAGCGCCGCCCCGCTCCCGGTGAAGGGGAAGAACTGCGCGAGATCGCGCTTTAGGAGGGCGAGGATCACGCCTCCTCCTCTGCCGGCGCGGGGGCAAAGTCTTCGATGGCGAGGCTTGTCATGCCGGGCACCTCGAGCGGCTGGTGCGAGGCGATGAGCGCGATCCCGCCGCCCGCGCAATGCTCGCGCACGAGGGCGCTCACCAGCGCCTGCGAGGCGGTGTCGAGGCCGGACAGCGGCTCGTCGAGCAGCCAGATCGGCGCCGCCTGCCCCAGCACCCGGGCGAGCGCCGCGCGCTTCCTCTGCCCCGTGGAGAGGTAGCGCACCGGCACCTCGGCCAGCGCCTCGAGCCTGAGGCGGGCCATGACGGCGGCAGGGTCGGCGGCGGCGTCGAGCGCGAACCAGAAGGCGAGCGCCCGGCCCAGCGGCAGGTCCGGGTCGAGCCCGCCGCGCTCGTCCAGCAGCGCCAGCGCGCCCTCCCGCCGCACCGTGCCCGCATAGGGCGTGGTGAGGCCAGCCAGCGCGCGGATCAGCGTCGTCTTGCCCACCCCGTTCGCGCCGGTGACGTGGCACGCCTCCCCCGGCCCGAGCGCCAGCGACAGCCGCCGGAACAGCACCCGGTCCCCGCGCCGGCAGGCAAGGTCATGCGCGGTGAGGGCGGGGATGGGCGCTTGCATTCGGCCCAAGCGTTAGGGAAAAGCCGGGGCGCAAACAAGCGATCCCCTCATCTGCCGGAGTGCCCCATGTCCGTCCCCGAACTCACTCCCGACGAAGTCGCGCGGCTCCTTGCCGACCACCCCGAATGGGCGCTCGCTCGCGAGGGCAAGGCGATCGCGCGGACCTTCCGGTTTAAGGACTTCTCCGAGGCCTGGGGCTTCATGAGCCGCGTGGCCCTGCTCGCGGAGGCGCAGGACCACCACCCGGAGTGGTTCAACGTCTACAACCGGGTCGAGGTGACGCTGACCACCCACGACGCGGGCGGGCTTTCGGCGAGGGACGCCCGGATGGCCGCCGCGATCGACGGGCTCCTGTAAAGAACCCCCGTTCGTGCTGAGCCTGTCGAAGCACCGTTCTTCCTGAGCAGCGCGCGGGCCTTCAGAGAAGAAGTGCAGGGCTTCGACAGGCTCAGCTCGAACGGATGAAGGGTTACTGCCCCAGCGGCCGTAGGCTGTTGCGGAGCTGCTTCCGGACCTTGCCCGGCATCCAGCGCTTGGCGAAGGCCATGCGCTTGGCGGTCGCGCCCACGAAGTAGTCGAGGCGGTCGCCGTGGACCGCGTCCCACACCGCCTCGGCGACGCGTGCGACCGGCGTGATCTCCAGCCCCGCCGCGCGCACCCGGTCGCGGATCTGCTCGTTCGACTTGCGGTTGCCGGTGCCGTCGAGGAGCGGCGTCTCGATGAAGGCCGGGCACACCGAGGCGACGGTGATGCGGTCGGGGGCCCATTCGGCATCGAGGCTCTCGCTGACCGCGCGCACGCCGAACTTGGTCGCGCAATAGACGCTCATCCCCGCCGAGCCCGCGATCCCGGCCGCGCTGGCGATGTTGACGAGGGCCGAGCCCGGCGCGCTCGCCTTGAGGTAAGGGTAAGCCGCCTGCGCGCCGTAGAGCACGCCCTTGAGGTTGATGTCGAGGCAGCGGTCGATCTCCTCGGGGTCGAGCTCGGACAGCGATCCCCCGGTGCCGATCCCGGCATTGTTGACCACCGCGTCGATCCGCCCGCCCGCGGCCGCGGCGAAGGCCGCGAGGCTCTCGTCCCAACCCGCCCGGTCGCGGACGTCGAGCTTGCCCGCCCACTTGGCGTCCCCCGCGATCTGCTCGAGCGTCCCGGCCATCCCGGCCTCGCTGATGTCGGCCACCCCGACGAACCAGCCCCGCGCGCCGAAGTGCAGCGCGGTCGCGCGCCCGATGCCCGAGCCGCCGCCGGTGATGAAGATGCTGCGCTGTGCCATGGAAATCCCCTCCCGAATTGCTCTTTGCAACGCATCTAGAGCGGACTGACACGCTTGTCAGCAGGCGGATTGCCGCGATGCGCGGCGCGGGGGCGCGCCGGCCTCCGCGCCGGCCATGCCCTGCCGTGGCGACGCCTCAGCGAATGCCCTTGGCCTGCCCGCCATCGACGCTGAGCGCCACGCCCGTCACCCAGGCCGCCCGCTCCGAGACCAGCCACACGGCGGCGTCGGCGACCTCCTCGGGTACGCCCAGGCGGCCGAAGGGGATGCTGCTTCTCACCATCTCGTAGATCGCCGGCTGGTGCTGGCGCATCATGTCCCACATCCCGCCGGGAAAGTCGGTCGATCCGGGGAGGATCGCGTTGACGCGGATGCCGTTCCTCGCCTCGACCACGGCGAGCTTCTTGGCATAGGCGATCAGCGCCGCCTTGACCGTGGTGTAGGCGAAATCCGCGCCGGGCGTCGCTTCCACGCCGGAGCCCGACGACACGAACAGCACCGATCCCGACCCTTGCGCGCGCATCCCGGGCATCGCCGCCTCGACGAGCCGGACCGCGCCGAGCAGGTCGACGGCGATCCCCGCCTCCCAGTCGGACCGCGCCGGGCCGATGGCGAGCGCGGAGGCGTTGCTGACGAGGATGTCGACCCGTCCGAAATGCTCCATGGCTCGTGCGACGAGCTTGTTGACCGAGGCGTCGTCGGCGAGGTCGCAGACCACGGGAAGCACCTCGGCGCCGGCCGACTGCAACCGCTCCGCCGCCGCCATCAGGCCCTCCTCGCCGCGGGCGGCCATGACCACCCGCGCGCCCTCGTCAGCGAGGCCTCTGGCGATCGCAAGACCGATGCCCCGGCTCGCGCCGCCGACCACCGCCACTTTGCCCGATATGCGCAGATCCATGCGAGCCTCCCCCGTGCCGGAACCCTCGAGGTCAAGGGCTAGACGCAAAGGGCGCGCTTGTCACCGGGGGGCGGTCACTCGCCCGCAGGGGGTTGGGGGCGCCACGCACCCCAGAAGAAGGCCGCCGCGCCGACCAGCCAGAGCGCCCAGCCATACTCGCCGAGGCCCGGCACATAGCTCGTCTCGCCGAGCGCCCAGGTGAGGAGCGCGATCGCGACGAAGCCGAGGCCGACGAGCAGGAATGTGGTGTTTGTCGGACGCATGGCGGGCCTCCGGAAGCTTGGGGAATGCGCTTGTGTTACCAACGAACTTCGCGTGGACGCAATATGCTGCAACGACCCGGGCGCTTGGGAATGGCGGATGTGGGGGTCGGTCGAAGCGCGGCTGAATGATCAGGGTGAGTGGATTTGCGCCACTTTCGTCATCCCAGCGCAAGCTGGGACCTGATGTCTCCCAGTGCTGTGCTTGCCGCCCTGCGCCCCAGCTTTCAACCTTCGGTTGTGCTGCGCGACCGCTGGGGTGACGATAAGGTCTGAGGTGGGGTCGCTTCCGCGGCGGCAGCCTCCGGTTCCGCGAAGGCGATGACGAGCCGCAGCCCCTATAGCGCCGGATTGGCATAGAAGTGCCAGGTGAAGATCGCCATCGCCCCGCGCTGGGGCGACCAGGGTTCAGCAAGCTGGCGGGTGGCCTTCTCGGCGGGGCGCTCCTCCAGGCCGAGGAGCCGCTTCACCCCCTCCTGCACGGCGAGGTCGCCTGCGGGCCAGATGTCGGGGCGGCCCTCGGCGAAGAGGAGGTAGATCTCCGCCGACCAGCGGCCGATGCCCTTGATCCGGGTGAGGAGCGCGATCGCCTCCTCGTCGTCTTCGGGCAGGGCGTGGAGGTCGAGCTCGCCCGCCGCCACCAGCTCGCACAGGCTCCGCGCATAGCCCTGCTTCTGGCGCGAGAGGCCGCAGGCGCGCAGGGTGTCGAAGTCGCGGGCGAGGAGGCAGGCGGGCGTGAAGCCCCCTTCTGATTCTGGGCCCAGCTCCGCCTCGAGCTTGCGCCACATCGAGGCGGCGGCCGCGACCGAGACCTGCTGGCCGACGATGGTGCGCAGCAGCGTCGTGAAGCCGCGATCCCGGATGCGCGGTTCGGGATAGCCGATGCGCGCCAGCTCCCGCGCCAGCCGCGGCTCGCGCGCGGCGAGCGCGTCCAGATCCCCGTGCAATCGCTCCGCTGTCAGACCCACTCGCACTTTCCTCAACTTGCCTTGACGCCGAGAGTGTCATAGCAGCCCCCACACACTCTCACAGCGCATAGTCTTGCGCCCGACAGCCGAAAAGGAACCGAGCTCCATGCCCAGACTGGTCGTCACCAACCGCGAAGGCGCCACCAGTGAGATCACCGTCGAGGACGGGCTCACGGTGATGGAAGCGATCCGCGACAACGGGTTCGACGAGCTGCTGGCGCTGTGCGGCGGGTGCTGCTCCTGCGCGACCTGCCACGTGGTCGTGGACCCGGCCTTCGCCGACAAGCTGCCGAAGATGAGCGAGGACGAGGACGATCTTCTGGAATCCTCCGACCACCGCACCGAGACCTCGCGCCTGTCGTGCCAGATCCCCTTCACCGCGGAGCTCGACGGGCTCCACGTCACCATCGCCCCGGAAGACTGATCCGGCGGGGGAGGGCCGGTGGAGGCCGATCTCGCCCGCTTCCTGCGTGACGAACTCGGCCACGTGCCGGACGGCTCCGGCGCGGCGGGGCCGTGGCGCGTGCGCGGGCCGGTGTGGCTGTGGCAGGGCGCGGACGGGGCGCCCGCGAAGGGATCGTGGTATTTCCTCACCGTCGACGGCGAGACCGCGCAGGCGATCCGCGCGAGCGCGGTGAACGCCGCCGCCTGGGGCTCGGTCTATGTCGAGGTCACCATCGGCGCGACCACGTGGCGGACCTCGCTCTTCCCGAGCAAGCAGGCGGGCGGCTGGCTGCTGCCGCTGAAGGCCGCGGTGAGGAAGGCGGAAAAGATCGCGGAGGGCAGCGAGGTCGAGGCGGTGCTGGCGCTGGCCTGAGCTTCGTCATCGCGCACAACACACACCTTCTCGTCATCGCGAGGAGCGTAGCGACGCGGCAATCCATGGACTGCCGTCGGCCCAAGGTTCGGGGTCCGGCCATGGATTGCTTCGCCTGCGGCTCGCAATGACGAGCGGGAGGGTCGGACCCCCACGCCTAGATCATTGCCCCGCGCGCCCGCAGCGCCTAACTCTCGTCGCATGAACATCACCCGCCCCTTCGGCGACACGCTCGCGCTTATCGGCAACACCCCGCTCGTCCGCCTCGCCGGGCCCTCCGCAGAGGCGGGCTGCGACATCTGGGGCAAGTGCGAGTTCGCCAACCCCGGCTCCTCGGTGAAAGACCGCGCCGCGCTCTACATCGTGCGCGACGCCGAGGCGCGGGGCGAACTCAAGCCCGGCGGCACGGTGGTCGAGGGGACGGCGGGGAACACCGGCATCGGCATCGCGCTGGTGGCGAACGCGCGCGGCTACCGCACGATCATCGTCATGCCGGACAACCAGTCCAAGGAGAAGATGGACACCCTGCGCGCCCTCGGCGCGGAGCTCGTGCTGGTGCCGCCCACCAAGTTCTCCGACAGCGGCCACTTCGTCCACACCTCGCGCCGCTTGGCCGAGGAGACGCCGGGGGCGGTGTGGGCCAACCAGTTCGACAACATCGCCAACCGCCGCGCGCATATCGAGGGCACGGCCCCCGAGATCTGGGAGCAGACCGGCGGGCGGATCGACGGCTTCACCTGCGCGGCGGGCACCGGGGGGACGATCGCCGGCGTCGGCCTCGGCCTCAAGGCCTTCGACGAGACCATCCGCATCGCCCTCACCGACCCGCACGGCGCGGCGCTCTACAACTACTACGCCCACGGCGAGCTCAAGGCCGAAGGCTCCTCGGTGGCGGAGGGGATCGGGCAGGGGCGGATCACCGCCAATCTCGAGGGCGCGCCGATCGACACGCAGTACCGCATTTCCGACGAGGAAGGCCTGCACTGGGTCGCCCGCCTGCTGCGCGAGGAGGGGCTGTGCCTCGGCCTGTCCTCCGGCATCAACGTCGCGGGCGCGGTGGCGCTGGGCAAGGAACTGGTCGCCGAGGGGCGCGCGAACCCGCAGGTGGTGACGATCCTGTGCGACACGGGCTTCCGCTACCTCTCGACGCTCTACAACCCCGAATGGCTGGCGGCCAAGGGCCTGCCCGCCTTCGACTGGCTCCAGCAGGGAGGTGCCTCATGAGCGGACTTTCGTGGCGCGAGCGGCTGCGGCGCATGAACCAGCGCAGCCTCTTCACCCCGGTCGGGCGGCCCGGCGCGGCGATGCCGCTCGACGAGGCGGACGGTCTCCCGCCCCCCGCCCAGACCCGGGCCGAGGCGATGCAGCGGCTCCAGGTGGGCGCCTTCGGGATCGGCGCGATGGTGCTGCTGGTGGGGCTTGCGAGCATCATCGGCGGACAGGCCGAGCGCAACGACCAGCTTGCCGTGCCCGAGGCGGCGCCGACCACCGAACCGGCCCGCACCGCCACCGGAGCGCAGGCCAATCCGCTCGCCGATGCGGGCGTGGTGCCGGACATCGCCGTCCAGCCGAGCCCCTCGCCGAGCCTCCGCCCGCTCGACCTGCCGCCGCCGCCGCCGCGTCCGCAGGGCAATGTCGCGCCCGCGCAATAGGCCGCGCGGCGCGGGCGCGGTGCTGGCCGCGCTCGCCATGCTCGCGGCTTGCGGCGAGGTGCCCTCGCGCCCCGCTGCACAGCACACCGCCGCCGCCACCCCTGCCGCGTCCGGCGAACCGCTCGGGCTGATGAGCAGCCTGCCGCTCACCTGGCCGCTCGATGCCGGGCTGGGCGAGATCGCCGCGGGCACCGCGCCGGTGCCGTGGCAGCGCACCGCGCTGGCGGAGGCCTGGGCGCTGGTCCCGCTCGACACGCTCTCCGCGGTCCCCGGGATCGGCCCCGATGCCCCGGAGACCGAGCCGCTGGAAGGCCTTGCCCGCCTCGCGGTCATCCAGCCGCGTGGGCTGTCGCCGGCCGACAATGTCGCGCTCGACGAATGGGTGCGCGGCGGCGGGCGGCTGCTGATGGTGCTCGATCCGGCGCTGAGCGGCGACTACGACCTGCCGCTCGGCGATCCGCGTCACCCGGCGGCTGCGGCGCTGATCCCGCCGGTGGTGGCGCGCTGGGGGCTGGCGGTGAGCTTCGACGAGGAACAGGACGAGGGCGTCAGGACCGTGCGGCTGGGCGCGGCGACGCTCCCGCTCGTCCTCGCCGGGCAGATCGCCGTCACCGATCCGGCCGCTGCGCGCTGCACGATCCTCGCCGAGGGCGCGGCGGCGCGTTGCCGGGTGGGCGAGGGGCAGGTGACGCTGATCGCCGACGCCGCGATCTTCGAACACGAGGAGCTCGCGGGCGAGGGCGGGGCAGGCCTGCGCGCGCTGGTCGCGGCCGCCCTGGAATGAGCATCCGGGGAAATCGCGGGACAGGGGGACTCGGCGGCGTTCGAGTCCGGGAAATCACGGGAAGATCACGCTTTGTTCCGCGAAAATCAGCGCTTTGCTGTATGAAGGGTGGAGGCGGGAGAATTGATCCGGAAGCTTGGAATGTAATAAAAACAGAATATTACCAAGTTTTCCCGTAAAATCCCCGAAAATTCCCTTCCAATCCCGCACCTTCCCCGATATGAACGGGGTCCATCAGACACGTCTATTCGTCCCGCGTGCGGCCGGTGGGGGTCGGCGCACCGTGCCGCATGCCTGCGGCCGGGACGGGAAAGGCATGTCCGTGAAGTGCGCGCGTCAATGTCGCGGTTCGCCCCGAGGGGCGGTGCCGGGGGTTTCAGAGGGGATCGCAGACAGTGTCTGCATTTGGAGGATATAACGGCCAAGCTTACTCGCCCGCGGGCGAGAAGGGCCGCTTTGTCCTTCCCCCGGCTTTCCGCAAGGCGGTCAAGGAAAGCTCCGGCGGCAACCGCACCCTGTGCCTCGCCGCCCACGACCGCTTCGATTGTCTGATCGGCTTCGGCCTCTCGCGCACCGAGAAGCTCGACGCGCAGCTCGACCGCGAGGAGGAGCGCGCCATCCGCCTCGGCCTCCACGATTTCGACCGCGAGGTGCGCGCCGCGCAGCTGTTCGGCTTCGAGCAGCTCCCCTTCGACGACAGCGGCCGCTTCGTCATGCCCGAGCACCTGCGCGATCTCGGCAAGGTGGCGGACGGGCTCTACTTCCAGGCGGCGGGCGATTTCTTCTTCGTCTGGGCGCCCGAGGAGCTCATGCGCATGGGCCCCGAGTGGAAGGGCGCGCAGGCGGCCTGCGGCAAGCTCATGGCTGCGGCCAAGAAGGGGGCGGCATGATGAGTGCGGACGCGCCCCACATCCCCGTGCTGCTCGACGAGGTGCTCGCCGCGATCGCGCCGCGGCCCGGCATGACCATCGTCGACGCGACCTTCGGCGCGGGCGGCTACACCACCGCGCTGCTCGATGCGGGTGCCACGGTCCACGCCTTCGATCGCGATCCCGATGCGGTGGCGGCCGGGCAGGCGCTCGTCGCCCGCTACGATGGCCGCCTCGCGCTGCACCCGGCGCGCTTCTCGGCGATGCGCGAGGAGCTCGCCGCCGTCGGCGTGCCTCAGGTCGATGCGGTGGTCATGGACATCGGCGTCTCCTCGATGCAGCTCGACCAGGGGATACGGGGCTTTGCCTTCATGCACGACGGCCCGCTCGACATGCGCATGAGCCAGGCGGGCGAGAGCGCCGCCGACTTCCTCAACACCGCCGACGAGGAAGCCATCGCCAACGTCCTCTACCGCTACGGCGAGGAGCGCCAGTCGCGCCGGGTCGCCCGCGCGATCGTCGCCGCGCGCCCGCTGGCGACCACGGGCGAGCTCGCCCGGGTGGTGCGCCGCGCGCTTGGGCACAAGCCGCACGACAAGAAGGACCCCGCGACCCGCACCTTCCAGGCGGTGCGAATCCACGTCAACGACGAGCTCGGCGAGCTCGAGGCGGGCCTTGCCGCGGCCGAGGCGCTGCTGGTGGAGGGCGGCATTCTGGCGGTGGTGAGCTTCCACAGCCTCGAGGATCGCATCGTCAAGCAGTTCCTGCGCGGCGCTTCTGCGGCAGGCCGAGCCGTTTCGCGGCACTTGCCCGGGGAAATCCCCGGTCCCGCGCCTACGTTCGCGCAAGTCTCGAAAGCTATTCGTCCTTCCGAAGCCGAAATCGCCCGCAATCCGCGCGCGCGTTCGTCCACCCTGCGCCATGCGATCCGCACCGGCGCGCCTGCGAGGAGCCTCGCCGCATGATGACCAGCTCACAGGCCCGATCGCTCGGCAGGGCCGCGGTGCTCGCGATCTGCGCGGGCGCGGTGGTGGTGCTCAGCTTCAAGGTCCACGCGGTCAAGAGCGAGGTGCTGCTCGCCGAACGCCAGCTGATCGCGCTCCAGCGCGAGACGCTGCTGCTCGAGACCGAGTTCGAGACCCGCGCCAGCCAGCGCCAGCTTGCCGAGTGGAACCAGGTCGAGTTCGGCTACCAGGCGCCGCGCGCCGCGCAGTTCCTCGACGGGGAGCGCCAGCTGGCGAGCCTCGGCGAGGTGCGCGGGCCCGATGCGCCCTCGCCGATCCGCCTCGCCCGCGCCGACACCGGCGACACGGCGGCGGCCGCCGCGGCGGTCGCCAGCGAGGCGCCGATGCGCTCGCCGGTCTCGGGCGCGAAGGTGACGCTCGCCTCGGCGGCCTCCGAGAAGGATGCGGGCGCGGTCTTTGCCGATGCCTTCGGCGACTTCCTGATCGAGGCCTCGCCGATCCGCCCGGCCCGCGCCGAGACCCCCGCGCGCGCCAGGGCCGCGCTCGCCGCCAAGGGCAGCGGCGAATGAACATGATGGCGGCGCCCCCGCTGCCGACCAACCTTGCCGGGCTGCGCAGCCCCCTCGGCCGGGCGCTGGGTGCCCATGCGGCCACCCCCGTCATTCCCGCCGGCCGCCTGCCGGGCACGGGCCTGCGCGCGCAGCTGCTGTGGACCGCGCGGCTGCGAGTGCTGTGGCTGCTCGCCGGCTTCCTCGCCATCGCGCTCGTCGCGCTGGTGCGCATCGCCTCGCTCGGCCTCGCCGGGCAGGCCCCGCCGCGCACCAGCATGGAGGAGGCGCTGCTCCCCCCGCGCGGCGAGATCACCGACCGCCACGGCACCCCGCTCGCCCGCGCTTTCCCGGCCTATGCCCTGTGGTTCGAGCCGCGCGCGATGGGCGACAAGGGTTCGCCGCTGGTGCGCTCGCCGCAGGAAGTCGCGTCTGCGCTCAAGGCGATCTTTCCCGACATCGATGAGGCGCGCATGGCCCGCCGCCTCGCCTCGGGCAAGCCCGGCTACCTGCGCCGCCGCATCCTCCCCGAGGAGGCAAACCGCGTCTTCGCCCTCGGCGAGATCGCGCTCGAGATCCCGCGCGAGACCGACCGCTACTATCCGCAGGGCACGCTCGCCGCGCACGTGCTGGGCTATGTGGTCGAGCAGCAGGGCGGGCAGGTCGGCATGGAGCAGGTGCTGGAACAGCGCCTCAGCGATCCGGCGATGCGCACCAAGCCCGCGGCGCTCTCGATCGACGTGCGCGTGCAGGGCGCGCTCGAGGACGAGCTGCGCAAGGGGATGCTTGCCACCAACGCGCTTGGCGCGGCGGGCATCGTGCTCGATGTCGACACGGGCGAGGTGATGGCGCTCGCCTCGCTCCCCGAGTTCGATCCCAACACCGCCGGTGCCGCCGGCGCGCTCAATGTCTTCAACCGCGCCACCAACGGCGTCTACGAACTCGGCTCGACCTTCAAGCCGCTGAGCATCGCCGCCGCCATCGACGCCGGCGTTGTGCGCGATCTCAGCAAGGCCTGGGATGCGACCCCGGTGCCTGTCGGGCGGCGCACGATCAAGGACCTGAAGTCCAAGGGGGCGACCCTCAACGTCCCGCAGGCGATGGTCTATTCCTCCAACACCGTCACCGCCCGGGTCGCCGATGCGCTGGGGCCGGAGCGCCTGCGCCAGACCATGATCGACCTCGGCATGGACCGCCGCCCCTTCATCGAACTGCCCGCCAAGGGCAAGCCGCTGTGGCCGCAGGGCGACTGGAGCCGCGTGACCAATATGACCGTGAGCTACGGCCACGGCCTCGCGGTGACGCCGCTGCACCTCGCGAGCGCCTATGCGGCGATGGTCAACGGCGGCATCTGGCGCCCGGCGACGCTGATGAAGCTCGATCCCGCCGACGTGCCGCAGGGCCGCCGGGTGTTCAAGGAATCGACCTCCTCGAAGATGCGCCAGATGCTGCGCATGATCTCGCTCTACGGCACCGGCAAGCAGGCCGATGCGGTCGGCTACCGCGTGGGCGGCAAGACGGGATCGGCCGAGAAGGCGAGCGGCGGGGGCTACAACAAGACGGCGCTGGTCTCCTCCTTCGCCGCCGCCTTCCCGCTCGATGCGCCGCGCTATGTGGTGGTGATCGTCATCGACGAGCCCAAGGGCACCGTCGCGAGCTCCTTCCAGCGCACCGCCGGCTACACCGCCGCGCCGGTCGTGGGCAAGCTGGTGCCGCGCATCGGCCCGATGCTCGGCGTGCAGCCCGACGATGCGCGCGACGTCGACATCTCGGATCTGCGCTACCTCGTGGACAAGCACTGATGCGGCTGGGCGAGTTGCTGCGTGCGGCCGGATTGGAGGGCGGGGGCGAGGAGGCCGTCACCGGCTTCGCCATCGACCACCGCAAGGTCGCCCCCGGCACGGTGTTCGGCGCCTTCCGGGGCGCGAGCGTCAACGGCGAGGACTTCATCCCCGCGGCGGTCGCGGCGGGCGCCGTGGCGGTGGTCGCCCGGCCTGAGGCCCGCGTCGAGGGCGCGCGGCACATCGCTGACGCGAACCCCCGGCGCGCCTTCGCGCGCCTCGCCGCGGGCTTCTTCGCGCCCTATCCCGCCACCATCGTCGCGGTGACCGGCACCAACGGCAAGACATCCACCGTCGAGATGACCCGCCAGATCTGGCGCATGGCGGGCGAGCGCGCCGCGAGCATCGGCACATTGGGCGTGACCACCCCCGACGGGTCGGTGTCCACCGGCCTCACCACCCCCGACATCGTGACCTTCCTCGCCAACATGGCGGGGCTCGCCCGCGAAGGCGTCAGCCACGTCGCCTACGAGGCCTCGAGCCACGGCCTCGACCAGTATCGCAACGAGGGGCTGACCGTCTCGGCGAGCGCCTTCACCAACTTCAGCCGCGACCATCTCGACTACCACGGCACGATGGAGGCCTATTTCGCGGCCAAGATGCGGCTCTTCGCCGAGGTCGTCGCGCCCGGCAGCCCGGCGGTGATCCATGATGCCGGCGACGGGTCGGCGTGGACTGCGCAGGCGATAGCCGAGGCCGAGGCGCGCGGGCTCGACGTGCGGACCGTGGGCGAGGGCGGCCGCTTCCTCAGGCTGATTGCGCGCGAACCCGGGCAGTTGGGGCAGCTTCTTCACATCGAGCATGAAGGCGAGACGCGGAAGGTGGGCCTTCCCCTGATCGGTGCCTACCAAGCCGCCAATGCGCTGGTCGCGGCGGGGCTGGCGATAGCGACCGGCGTGTCCGCCGCAACCGCGCTCGATGCGCTCACCCGCCTCCAGCCGGTGCGCGGGCGGCTGGAGCGTGCCGCGCTCAATCAGGCCGGCGCGCCCGCCTATGTCGACTATGCCCACACCCCCGACGCGCTCGAGGCCGCGATTGCCGCGCTGCGCCCGCACGTGGCCGACGGGGGCCGGCTGATCGTCGTCTTCGGCGCGGGCGGGGACCGCGACGCGGGCAAGCGCCCCGAGATGGGCGCGGTCGCCGCGCGCGCCGCCGATCTCGTGATCGTCACCGACGACAACCCGCGCTCCGAGGACCCGGCGGCCATCCGCGCCGCGATCCTCGCAGGCGCGGGCGGGGAGGCGCGCGAGATCGGCGACCGGCGCGCCGCCATCGCTGCCGCGATCGGGGATGCGGGCCCGCGCGACATTGTGCTGATCGCGGGCAAGGGCCACGAGCAGGGACAGATATTCGGGTCAGGAGAGACAATGCGGATCGAAGCTTTCGACGATGTCGAAGTGGCGCGCGAATGCGCCGGGGGGCAGTGCTGATGAACATGCCGCTCCCCCACCCGATGCTGCGCCAGTGGCCCGTCACCTCCCGCGACGCGCTCCCCATGGCGCTGTGGACCGCCGCCGAGATCGAGGCGGCGACGGGCGGCATCGCCAGCCACGACTTCCAGGCCTCGGGCGTCGAGACGGATTCGCGCGACGTGAAGCCGGGGGACCTCTTCGTGGCGCTCAAGGGCGAGGCGATGGACGGTCACAGGTTTGCGATGCAAGCCATTGAAAAAGGCGCGGTTGCCGTAATAGCGGACCGCGCACTCGCGTGCCCGCATGTGCTCGTAAGCGACACCACCGAGGCGCTCCACGCCCTCGCCCATGCGGCCCGCGACCGGGCAGTGGATGCGGTGCGGATCGGGATCACCGGCTCGGTCGGCAAGACGGGCGTGAAGGAGGCGATCTTCGCCTGCCTCGACCGCGCCAGCCGCGGCGCCGCGCACCGCTCGGTGCGCAGCTACAACAACCATGTCGGCGTGCCCTTGTCGCTCGCCCGGATGCCCGCACGGGCGAAGTTCGGCGTGTTCGAGATGGGCATGAACCACGCGGGCGAGATCGCGCCCCTATCGGCCCATGCGCGGCCCCACGTCGCGCTTATCACCACCATCGCGCCCGCGCATATCGAGAACCTCGGCAGCCTCGAGGCGATCGCCGACGAGAAGGCGCAGATCTACACCGGCCTCGTTCCCGGCGGCGTCGCGATCGTGCCCGCCGACAGCGAATGGGCCGAGCGGCTGATCGGCCACGCAAAGGCTTGTGGGGCGCATGTCGTCACCTTCGGCCGCTCCGCGAAGGCGGACGTGCGGCTGCTCGACGCGATCCCGGCGCCGGGCGGCGGGTCGCTGGTGACGGCGGACCTTGGCGACCGGCGCATCTGCTACACCATCGCCGAGCCGGGCGAGCACTGGATCGTCAACTCGCTGGGCGTCATGGCGGCGGTGCGGGCGGCGGGGGGCGACCTCGCCAGCGCCGGCCTCGCGCTCGCCGAGATGGGCGGGCTGAAAGGCCGCGGCGCGCGCCACAGCATCCCGGCGGCGGGCGGCAGCGCGCTGCTCATCGACGAGAGCTACAACGCCAACCCCGCCTCCATGCGCGCGACACTCAGGGCGCTCGCCACCACCCCGGCGGCGCGGCGGATCGCGGTGCTCGGCTCCATGAAGGAATTGGGCGACTTCGCTGACGCTTTCCACCGCCAGCTTTCGCAGCCTCTCGCCGAGGCGAATGTCGACCACGCGATCCTGGTGGGCGACGAGATGCGCGCGCTGGCGGACGAGCTGGGGAAAGGTGAAGGCCTCTCGCTTGGCAAGCCGCTCACCTTCGCGCAATGCGAGGGGCCGGACGCGGCCATCTTGGCGCTCGGCCAGTTCGGCCTCGCACAGGGGGATGCGGTGCTGGTCAAGGGGTCCAATTCGGTCGGATTGGGCAAGCTCGTGGCACATTACACCGAGACCGCCCGCGCGGGAGGCTGACGCCCGCGAGGCAACGGGCACCGAAGGACGACTGAATGCTCTATCTGCTTGCCGAGTGGCTTGGCTTCGAAGGCATCCTCAACCTGGTGCGCTACCAGACCTTCCGCGCCGGGGCGACGCTCGTCACCGCGCTGCTGATCGGCCTCCTCATCGGTCCCCGCTTCATCAACGTGCTGCGCGTGCGTCAGGGCAAGGGCCAGCCGATCCGCGAGGACGGGCCGCAGACCCACCTCGCCAAGCGCGGCACGCCGACGATGGGCGGGCTGATGATCCTCGTCTCGCTCTCGCTCGCGCTCCTGATCTGGATGGATCTCGAGAGCCCCTTCGTCTGGGCCTGCTTCGCGGTGACGGTCGGCTTCGGGCTGATCGGCTTCCTCGACGACTACGACAAGGTCGCCAAGAACAGCCATGCCGGGGTGCCCGGAAGGGTGCGCCTGGCGGGCGAATTCGTGGTGGCGGGGGTCGCCGCCTGGTTGATCGTCAGCCAGATCAATACCAACCTCTACCTGCCCTTCCTGACCGGGGTGAGCATCCCGCTGGGGCCGGCCTACTACGTCTTCGCCGCCTTCGTGATCGTCGGCGCGGGCAACGCGGTGAACCTCACCGACGGGCTCGACGGGCTCGCGATCATGCCGGTCATCATCGCCGCGGGCACCTTCGCAATCATCGCCTATCTCGTCGGGCGCGCCGACTTCAGCGCCTATCTCGGCATCCCGCACGTTCCGGGCGCGGGGGAACTCGCCATCTTCTGCGCGGCGATCATGGGAGCAGGCCTTGCCTTCCTGTGGTTCAACGCGCCGCCGGCGGCGGTGTTCATGGGCGACACGGGCTCGCTGGCCCTCGGCGGCGCGCTCGGCGCGATCGCGGTCGCCTCGCACCACGAGGTCGTGCTGGCGATCGTCGGCGGGCTCTTCGTGCTCGAGGCGGTCAGCGTCATCGTGCAGGTCTTCTGGTTCAAGCGCACCGGGCGCCGGATCTTCCGCATGGCGCCGATCCACCACCATTTCGAGCAGCTCGGCTGGAGCGAGAGCAAGGTCGTGATCCGCTTCTGGATCATCGCCATCGTGCTCGCGCTGATCGGGCTTTCAACGCTCAAGCTCAGGTAGGGGAGGGGCGCGCGGCGTGATCACCTCCCCCGTCTTCAAGGGCAAGCGCTTCGCGGTGCTCGGCCTCGCTCGCTCGGGCGCGGCGGCGGCCGAGACCCTGCTCGCGAGCGGGGCGGAGGTGATCGCCTGGGACCGCCAGCCCCATGCGCGCGAGCCCTTCAAGGGGCGCTGCCGGCTGATCGACCCGCTGGACCTCGACCTCACGGGATTCGAAGGCGTGGTGGTCTCGCCGGGCGTGCCCCTCAACTCGCACCCGATCGGCCCGCACACCTGGCAGTACGGCCTCCCGGTGATCGGCGACATGGAGCTCTTCGCCATGGCCCGCACGAGCCTCGCGCCGCACCGCGTGGTCGGGATCACGGGGACCAACGGCAAGTCGACGACCACCGCGCTCGTCCACCACATCCTCGAGAATGCGGGGGTGCCCACGGTCATGGGCGGCAACATCGGCGATCCGATCCTCGGCGAGGCGCCGCTCCCCGAAGGGGGCGTCTATGTGCTCGAGCTGTCGAGCTTCCAGATCGACCTCACCTTCACGTTCGACTGCGACGTCGCCGCGCTCACCAACATCACCCCCGACCACCTCGATCGCTACGCCGATTTCGCGACCTATGCCGCCTCGAAGGAACGCCTGTTCCGAATGCAGCGGACGGGCACCGCGATCATCTGCGACGAGGACGAGCCCACCCGCGCCATCGCCGACCGGCTGTCGGGCGAGGGCCGGCCGCCGCTGCGGGTGAAGACCGCCGATCTCGAGGCCGCGGGGCTGGCGGAGGGCCGCTCGCCCTCGCTCGCCGGGCCGCACAACGCCCAGAACGCCGCCGTCGCGGTCGCGATCTGCCGCCAGCTCGGCCTTGCCGACACGCAGATCGCGGAGGGGCTCGGGACCTATCGGGGGCTCCCGCACCGAATGGAGCGGGTCTGCGAGGCAAAGGGCGTCGTCTACATCAACGACAGCAAGGCGACCAACGCCGCCTCCGCCGCCCCGGCGCTCGCCGCCTTCCCGCCAGACCCGGCGATCAACGGCGGCGCGCCGCGCATCCACTGGATCGTCGGCGGCCTGCCCAAGGAGGACGGGCTCGGCGAGTGCGCGCGCCACCTCGGCAATGTCGCCGCGGCCTACACCGTGGGCGAGGCCGGGCCGATGTTCGCCGACCTGCTCGAAGGACAGGTGAGGGTCGAGCGCTGCGAGCTCATCAGCGAGGCGGTGCGCCGCGCCGAGGAGGCCGCGCGCGCCGGCGAGGTGGTGCTGCTCTCGCCCGCCTGCGCCTCCTACGACCAGTTCCGCGACTACGAGAAGCGCGGCCACCACTTCCGCCAGATGGTCGGCGTCATCACCGGCTGCGACACGGGCGGCGACGTCCCGGGCCGGAGCATCCTGTCATGACCGCCCCGGCCTATGGCCCCGCGGTGCGCGGCGCCGGCACCTATCTGCCGCCCGTGCCCGTCCAGCGCCGCTGGCGCGACGCGCTGCGCATCTGGTGGCGCGAGATCGACCGGCTGCTGCTCCTGCTAATCGGCGTGCTCATGACTGTCGGCATCATCGCCGTCGCCGCCGCCTCCCCCGCCAGCGCCGACCAGCTCTCGACGCTCAAGGAGCGGGTGCCAGACTTCATGTTCTTCCAGCGCCACATCGTCTTCCAGATGATGGGCCTCGCGCTGATGATCTGCCTCAGCTTCCTCAGCCGCGACCAGGCGCGCCGGCTCGGCATCCTCGTCGGCGCGATCATGCTCGCGCTGCTTTTCGTGGTGCCGGTGATCGGCGAGGAGAAGAACGGCGCGCGGCGCTGGATCAACGTCGGCATGAGTCTCCAGCCCTCGGAATTCCTCAAGCCCGGCTTCGCGATCATCAGCGCCTGGATCCTGAGCTGGCGCCTGCGCGATCCGGGCCTGCCGGTGATCTGGTTCGTGAGCGCGCTGATGGCGCTGATTGCGGGGCTGCTGATGCTTCAGCCGAACCTCGGCGATGCGATCCTGTTCGGCGGCATCTGGCTCGTGATGGTGCTGCTCGCGGGAATGCCGTGGCAGCGCATCGCGCTGCTCGGCGGCGTGGGGGCAGGGGGGCTGATCCTCGCCTACCTCTTCTACGACAACGCCCGCCACCGCATCGACGGCTTCCTAGGCGGCGGCACGGCCTTTGACCAGGTCGACCTCGCCCAGCGCACCATCACCGCGGGCGGGTGGACGGGCACGGGCCTGTGGCTCGGCATCCGCAAGATGAACCTGCCCGAGGCGCACACCGATTACATCTTTTCGGTGATCGGCGAGGAGTTCGGCCTCATCGCCTGCGGGATGATCGTGCTGCTCTACTGCGCGCTGGTGCTGCGCGCGCTGACCCGGCTGGTGGGCGAGGACAACCTCTTCGCGCTGCTCGCGGGCGCGGGGCTCATCACCCAGTTCGGCGGCCAAGCCTTCATCAACATGCTCGTGAACCTCAAGCTGTTCCCCTCCAAGGGCATGACCCTGCCGCTCATCTCCTACGGGGGCTCATCGACACTGGCGGTGTGCTTCACGCTTGGGCTATTGCTGGCGATCACGCGGCACAACCCGTTCCTCGCCCGCGAGGGAACGCGCCTGCGCGACCTGATCGAACGCAAGGACCCGAGCGCATGACCAGTCCCACCCCGACCGGCGCCTCACGCCACTACGTGCTCGCCGCGGGCGGCACGGGCGGCCACCTGATCCCCGCCTTCGCGCTCGCCGCCGAGCTGCACCAGCGCGGCCACCACGTCGCGCTGATCACCGACGAACGCGGCGCCAACATCCCCGGCAAGCCCGACTTCATGCCCGCCCACGTCCTTCCGGCGGGGCGCTTCGGCAAGAACCCGCTGGGCTGGCCGGCGGGCATCCGCGCCGTGCTCGAGGGCCGCAGCATGGCGCTGCGCCTGTTCGACAGCTTCGAGCCCAGCGCGATCGTCGGCTTCGGCGGCTACCCAGCGCTCCCCGCGCTGCTCGCCGCCACCGCGGCGGGCCTGCCGAGCATCGTCCACGAACAGAACGCCGTCCTCGGCCGCGTCAACCGGCTCCTTGCCGGCCGCGTCGACGCGATCGCCACCTCCTACGAGGTGGTCGACCGTCTCAAGCCCAAGCACGCCGCCAAGGTCCGCCTCGTCGGCAACCCGGTGCGCGCCGAGGTGCTGGCGCTGAGGGAACAGGATTTCCCGGCCTTCACCGAGGAGAGCCTGCTGCGCATCCTCGTCACCGGCGGCTCGCAGGGCGCGCGCGTCCTGTCCGAGGTCGTGCCCGATGGCCTCGCCATGCTCCCGCCCGCCCTGCGCCAGCGCCTCCAGGTCACGCAGCAATGCCGGGCTGAGGATCTCGATGCTGTGCGCAAGCGCTATGCCGAGCACGACATCCCCGCCGAACTCGGCACCTATTTCGAGGACATGCACGAGCGCCTCGCCGATGCGCACCTGTTCATCGGCCGCGCGGGCGCCTCGACCATTGCGGAACTGACTGCGGTCGGCCGCCCCGCGATCCTCGTGCCGCTGCCCATCGCCACCGACGACCACCAGGCGGTGAACACCCGCGAGATGGTGAAGGCCGGGGGCGCGCGGATGATCCGGCAGGAGGCCTTTCAGCCGAAGGAACTCGCCAAGCAGATCCAGGTGATGGCGATGAACCCGCAGAGCCTCGCCAATGCCGCGCATTGCGCCTTCAACTGCGGGCGGCCCGATGCCGCGAAGGACCTCGCCGACCTCGTCGAGAGCCTGAGCGGGATCGACCTCATGGATGTGATCCGCGTCGGCGAAGCCGCTCCCGCCGCAGCCGGCATTCGCCCCGCGACCGGCACCGCGCGCAAGGCGGCCAAGGAGCGGGCAGGCCGATGAAGGGCGTCGGGACCGATATCGGCATCATCCACTTCGTCGGCATCGGCGGGATCGGCATGTCCGGCATCGCCGAGGTGATGCACAATCTCGGCTACAAGGTGCAGGGCTCCGACATCGCCGAAGGGGCGAGTGTCGAGCGCCTGCGCGCGCGCGGAATCACGGTCCATGTCGGGCACCGGGCCGAGAACGTGGAGGGCGTCGCAGTCGTGGTCACCTCCACGGCCGTGCGCCGCACCAACCCGGAAGTCGCCGCCGCCCTCGAATCGCGCATTCCCGTGGTGCGCCGCGCCGAGATGCTCGCCGAGCTGATGCGCCTCAAGTCCACCGTCGCTGTGGCGGGCACCCACGGCAAGACCACGACGACCAGCATGATCGCGACGCTGCTCGACGCGGGCGGGATCGACCCGACGGTCATCAACGGCGGGATCATCGAGCAATACGGCTCCAACGCGCGCCTCGGCGATTCCGACTGGATGGTCGTCGAGGCCGACGAGAGCGACGGCAGCTTCCTGCGGCTCGACGGCACCATCGCGGTCGTCACCAACATCGACCCCGAGCACCTCGACCACTACGGCGACTTCGACGGCGTGAAGCGGGCTTTCGTCGAGTTCATCCACAACGTGCCCTTCTATGGCGCGGCGGTGCTGTGCATCGACCACCCGGAAGTTCAGGCGGTGATCGGTCAGGTGCGCGACCGCAAGGTCGTGACCTACGGCTTCTCGCTCCAGGCTGACATCTGCGGGGTCAACGTGCGCGCCGAGGACGGGGGCAACGCCTTTGACGTGATCGTCCGCCAGCGGGGCCTTGAGGACAGGCGTATCGAGGGCGTGCACCTGCCGATGCCGGGGCGGCACAACGTCCAGAACGCGCTCGCCGCCATCGCCGTCGCGATCGAGATGGGCTGCTCGGACGAGGTGATCCGCACCGGCTTTGCCCGCTTCGGCGGGGTGCGGCGGCGCTTCACCAAGGTTGGCTTGGTCCGGCTCGACGGCGGCACCGTCACCGTGATCGACGACTATGCCCACCACCCGGTCGAGATCCGCGCCGTACTCGCCGCCGCGCGCGAGGCGGTGGCGACCGGAGGGCGCGTGATCGCGGTCGCCCAGCCGCATCGCTACTCGCGTCTCAACGACCTGATGGACGCCTTCCAGTCCTGCTTCGACGATGCCGACATCGCCTATGTCGCCCCGGTGTATCCTGCGGGTGAGGAGCCGATCCCCGGCGTCGACCACGCGGCGCTCGTCGCCGGAATGAAGGCCCGCGGACACCGCGCCGCGCGCGAGATCGCCGGGGCGGACGCGCTCGCCGAGACGCTCGCGGGCGAGCTCCAGCCAGGCGACATGGTGGTGTGTCTTGGTGCAGGCGACATCACGCGCTGGGCGGCGGGCCTTGCCCCCGCCATCACCGCGCGGCGGCCGGAGAACGAGGGCGTGGCGGCGTGAACCAGCCGGGAGACACCTACAACTACGACGATGGCAGCGCCCCCACATGCGCGGTCGAGGGGGCGGTGAGCGCGCCCGTGCCGCTCGACGGCATCCGCGGCAAGCTCACCTGCAAGGCCCCGCTCGCGCCCTACACCTGGTTCAAGACCGGCGGGCCGGCGGACTGGCTGTTCGAGCCGGCCGACCTCGATGACCTCAAGCTCTTCCTCGGGCGGCTCGAGGGCGAGATCCCTGTCATGGCGCTCGGTCTCGGTTCGAACATGATCGTGCGCGACGGCGGGGTGCCGGGCGTCGTGGTGCGGCTCGGCAAGGCCTTCGCCAAGGTCGAGCACACCGCCGAGATGGAGCTGACCTGCGGCGGCGGGGCGAGCGGCATCCTCGTCTCCTCGACCGCGCGCGATCTCGGTATCGCGGGCCTGGAGTTCCTGCGCGGCATCCCCGGCACCGTGGGCGGCTTCGTGCGCATGAACGGCGGCGCCTATGGCCGCGAGGTCGCTGACGTGCTCCTCGACTGCGCGGTGATCCTGCCCGACGGCAGCTTCATCACTTTGAACCACGAGGAGCTCGACTACTCCTACCGCCACTCGGCCTTGCCGGACGGCGCGATCGTCGTCTCCGCCCGCTTCCGCGGTCACCCGGGCGATCCCGCAGAGATCGGCGCCGAGATGGACCGCATCGCCGCCGCGCGCGAGGCGAGCCAGCCGCTGCGTACCAAGACCGGCGGCTCGACCTTCAAAAACCCGCCCGGTCACAAGGCCTGGGAACTGGTCGACCGCGCCGGCTGCCGGGGCATGACGCTCGGCGGCGCGCAGGTCAGCGACAAGCACACCAACTTCCTCATCAACACCGGCACTGCCACCAGCGCTGATATTGAGGGCCTCGGCGAGATGGTGCGCGACAAGGTCTAC
>VFQU01000141.1_pt1 | contig 90972 bp, 68 predicted proteins | sample 3512311 | NCBI WGS metagenome assembly VFQU01 (sample SAMN10412377, study PRJNA504923) | tailings metagenome | isolation source: Relicate 3 Philex TSF3 active mining site | place: Philippines: Tuba, Benguet | collected 2017-08-29
GCGCCGCACGGCCAGAAGTACAAGCCGGTCGACGCCGACCAGCTGATGTACTACCGCGAGGACGCCGCCGGCCAGGTGCTGGAAGAGGGCATCACCGAGGCCGGCGCGTTCGCCGCGTGGATGTCCGCGGCCACCAGCTACAGCACCAACGACGTGCCGATGCTGCCGTTCTACATCTACTACTCGATGTTCGGCTTCCAGCGCATCGGCGACTCGGCCTGGCAGGCCGCCGACATGCGCGCCCGCGGCTTCCTGCTCGGCGCCACCGCCGGCCGCACCACGCTCAACGGCGAGGGCCTGCAGCACGAGGACGGCCACAGCCACCTGCTGGCCGGCGCGATTCCGAACTGCCGCCCGTATGACCCGACCTTCGGCTACGAGGTCGCGGTGATCCTGCAGCACGGCATGCGCCGCATGATCGAGGAGCAGGTCGACGAGTACTACTACCTGACCCTGATGAACGAGAACTACGCGCACCCGGACATGCCGGCCGGCGCGGAGGACGGGATCATCCGCGGCATGTATTTGTTGCGGGAATCGGGAATGGGGAATGGGGAATCGGGAAAGAGCAAGAGCAAGAGCAAGAAGCCGCATGTGCAGCTGCTCGGCTCGGGCACGATCCTGCGCGAGGTGATGGCCGCGGCCGAGCTGCTGGAGAAGGAGTTCGGCGTCAGCGCCGACATCTGGAGCTGCCCGAGCTTCACCGAGCTGCGTCGCGACGGCTTCGACGCCGAGCGCCACAACCGCCTGAATCCGGAGAAGCCGCCGCGCAAGGCCTACGTCACCCAGCTGCTGGAAGGTCGCGCGGGCCCTGCGATCGCCGCCACCGACTACGTGCGCGGCTTCGCCGACCAGATCCGCGCGTTCGTGCCGATGCGCTACACCGTGCTCGGCACCGACGGCTTCGGTCGCTCGGACACCCGGGCCAACCTGCGCCGCTTCTTCGAGGTCGACCGCTTCCACATCGCGCATGCGGCGATCTGCGCGCTGGCCGAAGAGGGGGTGATGAACGCCAAGGACGTGGCCCGGGCCATCAAGGAGTTCGGCATCCACGCCGACAAGCCGAACCCCAGCCACGTCTGATCGACAGAGCGATCCCGAGGCTCATGACGAAGGGCGCCGCAAGGCGCCCTTCTCATTGGCCGGTCTCGAAGCCATCCGCGAAGATCGCGTTGCCCTGCCCGGTCAACGATTCCATCCTGAGTTCGCCAAGGGCGCCGACGGTCAGGGCATGGTTGTGCGAGCGAACCACCCCGCCGACGCTCAGCCGCGTCACGGTCTCCACGCCGAGCGTCGCTGCCGCGGTATGCCGCAAGCGCAGACTCAGCGCCGCCGGGCTGCCGCTGCTGTTGGCCCAGAGCAGGCGCGGGCTGGTTTCGTCAGGGCTGTCTACGCTGCTGCCGCCGACTTCCAGCGTGCCGGCTCGCACGCGCAGGGGCACGCGCACGAAGTCGCTGACGCCCGGCAGGCTGAGCGCGCCAGTGTCGACCATTGCCCCCGGCGCCACGCCCTCGAAGCGCAGCGTCGGCGGCAGCGTCGGCAGCAGGTCCAGCGCGGGCAGGCTGTCGAGGGTGAGCACCCAGCGGTTCGAGAACAGGCCGCTGGCTTGGGTGACACCGCTGCCGAAGCCGAGCAGCTTGGCGCTGTCGGGCAGGTAGGCCAGGGCCGACAGGCTGTGGTCGCGCGCGCTGGACGGAAAGCGCCCGAAGAAGCCACCGCTGAAGCCCACGCCCTGCGGGTAGACCGCCACCAGCGCGCCAGTCACGCTCGCGTCGGTGTAGCTGCCCACCGCGACGGCCCCGGCGTTCGGCAGCAGCTGCACGTCGCGAATGGAGTGGAAATCATCGAGCTCTTCCGAGGCCGAAGCCATCAGCTGCCCATTGCCATCGAACTGCCAGAGGTAGGGCGCATTGCTGCCGCCCGCGGTGCTGACGCCACCGACGAGGATCACACCCTCCGGCGAAACGTCGGCCGCGCTGCCGCTCGTGCGCAGGCCGGTGTTGCTGCCGCGACGGTGCGCGTAGAGCCGCGGCGCGCCGCCGTTGAAATCGGGATCCACGCTGCCGTCGACGCGCAGGCGCAGCATCAGCAGTTCGCTCTGGCCGCTGATGAAGTTGCTGGCCGTGCCGACCAGCTGGATGCGCCCGTCGGCGAGCAGGCCGATGCCAGTGAAGGCGGGCTCGGGCAGGAAGGTCTGGAACTGGTTGGGGCTGGGCAGCCCCGGCTGGCTGAAGAAGCCGTCGTTCGAAAAGCTGCTGTCGACGCCGCCGTTCGCGTTCAGACGCAGCGCCACCGCCAGGCGTTCGCTGCCGCCGCTGAGCGACGGCCGACTGCCGGCCATGAGGATGCGGCCATCGGCCTGCAGGGCCAGCGTATGCGCCTCGTCAGCACCGAGCGTCGGATCGAAGACGAAGGGCGTGAAGCCCGGCGCCGGGTCACCCTCGGCATCCAGCCGGATCAGGCGGGTGAAGCTGTCGCTGGGTGAGTTCGGGTTCGCCAGGGTGTAGGCCAGCAGCACGCCACCGTCCGGCAGGGCCAGCAGGCTGCGCGCGCCGAGGTTGATGCTGGCGCTGTGCTCCAGGCTGAAGCTGTACCCCGGATCGGGCGTGCCATCGGCGTTGAAGCGCCGCAGCAGCAGGGTGACCGGCGTGCCTTGGCCGCGCAGGAAAGCCGTACCGGCAACCGTGTAGCTGCCGTCCGCGTGCACCGCCAGGGCAGCCCCCAGCGCATTGTTGGCCTCGCCGAAGGGGCTCAGGTACTGGACACCGTCGGGGTCGAACTGGGCCTGCGCGGCGATCGGCAGGAACGCGGCGAAGGCTAGCGTCAGAACGGGCAGACGCAGCAGGGCGCGTGGCGAGACGTTCATACGGGGCTCGTTGGGCAGGGGGAATACCGGGGATACGCGGCCCCCGGCCGGATCCCGACATGCGTGTTCGCCGCGGTCCGCCAAGGCGACGCTGCGGCGACGCCGGCCGTGCCCGTCCATCCAAGCGGTGCTGCCGATCCCGCTGCCCCTGCGACATCCGGTCGCATCGACCATTCACGCCGGCGGCGCTAGGCTGCGCCCGCCCGCATTACGGATGCCCGCCATGCTGCTTCGCGCCCTCGCCTGTTCCCTGCTGCTCTTCAGCCTGCTGCCCACGCCTGCTGCGCTTGCCGCCGACAGCAGCACGCTGCACGTCAGCGGCGCCTGGGTGCGGCCGATGCCGCCGGGCGCACGCGTCGGCGGTGGTTACGTGGAGATCCACAACGCCGGCGAGAGCGCTCGGCGGCTGCTCGGTGCGGAGAGTCCGCGCGCATCGAGCATGGAGATCCACACCATGGTCGAGGTCGAAGGCGTGATGCGCATGCGCCGCCTGCCGGACGGCATCGAGATTCCCGCCGGCGCCACGGTCGCCCTGAAGCCCGGCGCCGAGCATCTGATGTTCTTCAACCCGGAGCCCGCCTTCGCGGAAGGCGAGACCATCCCGGTGACCCTGCGCTTCGACGGCGAGGAATCGGTGCTCGTGGAGTTCGAGGTGACCGACCGCAGCGGCCAGCCGGCCGGGTCGCACGCCCACCACTGAGCGCACGCAAGAGCGATCCTGCAGCCGCTGGGGCAGGCGCTTCACTCCACCGCGTCGGAAACGCGCGGCTTGCGCGCCTCAGCGGAAGCCGTAGACCAGACCGATGAAGGCGCGGCGCTCGCTGCCGCGATCGACCAGCGGGCTGTCGGTGATTTCGGACGGCAGGTCGTCGAAGGACAGCCGCGCGAACAGGCTCCACCGCCCGCCCAGCGGCGCCAGCGCATTCACCGCCACGCGCGGCACCAGCGCCGAATCGCCGCGGTAGGCCGGCCGCAGCGCCGTGGCTTCGTCGGCACGCACGCCGAAGTAGTAGTCGACCAGGTCCTCGCTCTGCCAGCGCAGGCCGACCTCGGGCTGCACGCGGAACGGGCCTTGGCCGAAATCGCCGCGCCACATCAGGTCCAGCTCCTGGCCGCCGCTGCGGTCGAGCGCATCGGTGAAGGCCGCGAACTCGATGCGCCCCGGGCCGAGCGCGCGGCTGGCCGAGGCGCCCAGCTCCAGCGAGCGCTCGCGCTCGGCCATGCCGGCGAAGACCGGCGAATCCTCGGCCTCGAAGCCATCGAGCCGGGCGCGGGCGATCAGCTCGATCTGGATGTCGGCGGCGGGGTCGAGCTTCCAGCCCAGGTTGAGCCCGCGGAAATACAGCCGCTCGCCCTCGTACTGCACGAAGGGCACGACGAGGTTGTCGCTGTCGGCCTCACGGTAGGGCGTATCGCGGACGATGCCCATGACGCCGGCACTCCAGGTGGGCGGGCCGCGCCGATCGTTCTGCGCCTGCGCATCAAGGGCCGGCAGCGCAAACAGGACGAGCAGGCCAAGCGAAGACAGCGGGCGAACGAGGGACATGGGCGCGACCTGCACGGTGAAGGTGGCGCGGAGCCTGCGCGGGCACACGGCAAGGCGGCGTCAAGCCCCGCGGCAGAGGGCGCGCGCAGCGCCTACGCAAGGCCGGAACTCCAGCGCCTGAGAACGTCTCAGCGCGGCGCCGCGAAGCAGGTGTTCTCGAACCGAAAATTGGTTCGGTCCGCTCGCGCTCTTGGTGGGAGGCTGCTGGCAGGCGACCGCAGTCTGCATGCGGGTCCCACCCTGCAGGTCGCAAGCACGCTCGCTCCTGCAAACAGCCGGGCGTCGCGGTACGACCAGCGGGTCGCAAGCGTTCTGTTTCTTGACGGCACACGCGGAGCATTCGCACGCGGCTCTTCAGGCGCGGTCACGCCTTCAGCCCACCCGCTCGCGCAGATGCAGGACATTGCCCTCAGGGTCGCAGACGTTGCGCACGCGCAACCCGGGCCCCGGCCAGATCGGCCCATGCACCAGGCCACCGCAGGCCTCGACCTCGCGTTCGGCCGTGTCGAGGCTGGGCACGGTGAAGAAGGGCTTGATCGCTTGGGTCTCGCGCGGCGCGGGCGGCGAGGCGATCTCCACCTGCGCTGCGACCTGCGGCGGCAGGGCGTGCAGCAGCAACTGGGTCTCGCCATCGCTGAGCACCCGATGCATCGCGTCGGCATGCACTTCGCGCAGGCCCAGCACGCGCCGGTAGAAGACCGACATGCGTTCGAGCTGCTTGGCGTAGATCAGCACGCCGCTGGGGGTGGGTTGGCGCATGAAGTGCTCTCCGGCTAACGCGATGTGCGAGGGAAGGCCAGGGCTTCTGCGAGACGCGATCAGCGCGTCGCCTGCTCCAGCCGCGTCAGATACGCCAGGGCCTCGGCCGCGTCGGCGCCGCACATCGCGGGCTCGGGCTTCAGCGCCGAGCACACCGCCGGCCGCTCGGGCTGTCCGAAGATCCGGCAGCGGTTCAGATCATCCAGCTGCACGCAGCGCACGCCTGCAGGCTTGCCCTGCGGCATGCCGGGGATCGGGCTGCTGATGCTGGGCGCGATGCAGCAGGCGCCGCAGCCGGCTCGGCAGGCGATCACCGGCACGGCCTTCGCGGCATCGCCTCAGTCCGCTGTGTGCAGCTCATTCGCTCGGGCACGCAGGGCGGCATAGACCTCGTCGGTCTGCGGGCGCACGCCGTGCCAGCGCAGGAAGCTCTCGGCCGCCTGTTCGATCAGCATGCCCAGGCCATCCACTGCGTGCTCGCAGCCGCCCGCGCGGGCCCAGGACAGGAAGGGGATCGCCGCCTCACCGTAGCTGAGGTCCACGCACAGCGCGCGCGGCGCCAGCAGGCTGAAGGGCAGGTCGAGGCTGCCGCCCAGACGCCCCGCCGAGGTCGCGTTGATGATGAGCTCGAAGCTGCCCTGCTCGCCCATGTCCTGCCAGTAGCGGGTCTTGACGCGGTCGGGCTCGCCGAGGATGTCGGCCAGCTTGTCGGCGCGCTCGGGGCTGCGGTTGACGATCATCAGCTCGGCCACGCCGGCTTCGATCAGCGCGGGTGCTACGCCGCGCGCGGCGCCGCCGGCGCCGATCATCAGGCAGCGGCGACCGCGCAGGTCGAGGCGCTCGCGCTCGGTCAGGTCGCGGATCAGCCCGGCGCCGTCGGTGTTGTCGCCCAGCCAGCCGTCGCCCTGGCGGATCAGGGTGTTCACCGCGCCGGCGTGGAAGGCGTATTCGCTCACCTCCTTGCACAGGGCATAGGCGGCCTCCTTGTGCGGCAGGGTGATGTTGGCGCCACGGCCACCGGCCGCACCGAAGGCGGCGATCGCGGTCGCGAAGTCCTCCGGGCTGGCCTCGATGGCGCGGTAGTCGAGATCGATCCCGCACTGCTTGCCGAACTCGGCGTGGATGAAGGGCGACAGCGAATGGCTGATCGGCTGGCCGAAGACGGCGAAGTGCTGGGTCATGGCGGGCTCCTCGATGCGGATGCGGATGCGGGGTCAGGGCTTGGACTCTAGCAGTTTGCACTGCGCGCTCCGGCGGGCGCGCGCGTGCCGCAAAGTCGGATCGGTCGCTTGCCTGCGACACGCGAGTCAGCGCGGGTCTGCAGTCACCGCCCGGCTGCGCGCGGGGTCAGGCGCGAACGGGGGAGCCAGCACGCAAGCGAGCAGGGCACAGCTCACGGTGGGCCAGGGCCCACCCTATGCGCGCAGCCAGCGCGCGGCGTCCAGCGCGTAGCAGTTGAGGATGGCATCGGCGCCGGCGCGCTCGATCCGGCGCGGACGCGCTATGGCATCCTCCCGGCTTTCGCGTATTCGGGGTTGATCGATGCCGCTGAGCTGGAACGAGATCAAGGACCGCGCCCTGCGCTTCTCGCGCGACTGGGCGCAGGAGTCGTCGGAAGACGCCGAGGCCAAGAGCTTCTGGGACGGTTTCTTCCACATCTTCGGCATCAGCCGCCGCCGCGTCGCCACCTTCGAGCGCAAGGTCAAGAAGCTGGACGGCCGCGATGGCTTCATCGACCTGCTCTGGCGCGGCGTGCTGCTGATCGAGCACAAGTCGCGCGGCAAGGATCTCGACCGCGCCCACAGCCAGGCACGGGACTACTTTGCCGGCCTCACCGAGGCCGAGCTGCCCCGCTGGCTGCTGGTCTCCGACTTCGCGCGCTTCCGCCTCTACGACCTCGAAAGCGCCGAGCCGCCGGTCGAGTTCGCCATCGGCGAGCTGCACAAGCACGTGCGCCGCTTCGGCTTCATCGCCGGCTACCAGGCGCGCAGCTACCAGGAGGAAGACCCCGTCAACGTGCAGGCCGCCGAGCGCATGGGCCGCCTGCACGATGCGCTGAAGGCCTCGGGCTACGAGGGCCACGCGCTGGAAGTGCTGCTGGTGCGCCTGCTGTTCTGCCTGTTCGCCGACGACACCGGCATCTTCGAGCGCAACGCGTTTACCGAGCTGCTCAACCAGCGCACCGGCGAGGACGGCGCTGACCTCGGCCAGTGGCTGACCCAGCTGTTCCAGGTGCTCAACACCCCGCGCGAGCGCCGGCAGCGCAACCTCGACGAGCAGCTGGCCGAGTTCCCCTACGTCAACGGCCGCCTGTTCGAGGAGTTCCTGCCGATTCCAGCGTTTGATGCGCGCATGCGCGCCACCCTGCTGGAGGCCACCACGCTGGACTGGAGCCGCATCAGCCCGGCCATCTTCGGCTCGATGTTCCAGTCGGTGATGGACGCCAAGGCCCGCCGCAACCTGGGCGCGCACTACACCAGCGAGAAGAACATCCTCAAGCTGATCGGCCCGCTGTTCCTGGATGAGCTCCGTGCCGAGCTGGAGAAGATCGGCGGCAACACCGCGCGGCTCAAGAGCTTCCACATCAAGCTGGCCAACCTGCGCTTTCTCGATCCGGCCTGCGGCTGCGGCAATTTCCTGGTCATCGCCTACCGCGAGCTGCGCCTGCTGGAGCTGGAGGTGCTGAAGCGCCTGTATGCGGTGCAGGACAGCCTGCTGACCCGCGTCTCCGAACACGTCGCGGTGGACGTGGACCAGTTCTACGGCATCGAGATCGAAGAATTCCCCGCACAGATCGCCCAGGTCGCGCTGTGGCTGATGGACCACCAGATGAACACCCGCGTCGGCGAGCAGTTCGGCGAATACTTCGCCCGCCTGCCGCTGGTGAAGTCGGCGACGATCGTGCATGGCAACGCGCTGCGCATCGACTGGAATGACGTGGTGCCGAAGGAGCGGCTGAGCTACATCCTGGGGAATCCGCCGTTTGTGGGGAAGAAAGAGCAGTCCAAAGAGCAGAAGCAGGACCTCGCGATCGTCTTCTCTGGAATTCGTGGTTCCGGTGTGTTGGATCTCGTCTGCGCTTGGTACGTCCTCTCCGCTCGTTACGCTGCCGGGAGTCATGTTCGCATCGCGTTTGTCTCGACCAACTCGATTGCTCAAGGCGAGCAGGTAGGCGTTCTATGGTCCGAGATGTATCGACTCGGCATGCACATCCAGTTTGCGCACAGGACGTTCCGATGGAGCAACGAGGCACGCGGGAATGCTGCTGTCCACTGCGTCATCGTCGGCTTCGGGAGCGACGATGCCGGAAAGAAGCGCCTCTTCGAGTATGCGCATGGCTCAGATGAGCCTCAGGAAATCCTGGCCGACCGTGTGAACCCGTACTTAGTCGATGCTCCAGAAGTCCTACTTGATCGCCGATCTGCCCCCCTGTGCGATGCGCCGCAGATGGTTTTCGGTAGCAAGGCTGTTGATTTCGGCTTCTTCATGCTCGACGAGCAGGAGCGTGGAAGCCTGATAGCTTCTGAGCCAGCTGCACAACGATGGATCAAGCCTTGCCTCGGCGGGGAGGATTTTCTGAACGGTGGCACTTCTTGGTGCCTGTGGCTTAAAGGAATTCAGCCTCAAGACCTGAGGGCGATGCCGTTGGTTGCGGCGAGAGTGGAGGCCGTGAGATCAGCGCGGAAGGCGAGCAAGAAGGCTCCAACGCGCCAGCTCGCAGACTTTCCCACGGTCTTTGGTGAGGATCGGCAGCCATCGCAGGTGTATCTGGTTGTTCCCAAGGTGTCTTCGGAGCGGCGCACCTACGTTCCTCTCGGGTTCCTCGGGCCGGAATACATCACCACTCCCACGGTCTTGGTGATCCCAGGCGCGACGATTCCGCAGTTTGGAGTTGTCCAGTCGCTGATGCACATGGCGTGGATGCGCTACACCTGTGGTCGCATGAAGAGCGACTACCAGTACTCGAACACCATCGTCTACAACAACTTCCCCTGGCCCGAACCGCTGGACGACAAGGCCCGCAGCGCGATTGAGGCCGCCGCCCAGGCCGTTCTCGATGCCCGCGCCGCCTTTCCCGACAGCACGCTGGCCGACCTCTACGACCCGCTGTCAATGCCGCCGGCCCTGGTGAAAGCCCACCAGCAGCTCGACCGCGCCGTCGATGCCGCCTACACCGCGGTCGAGAAGGCCGCCGGCCGCAAGGCGCCCAAGCTCGGCACCGACGCCGAACGCGTCGCCTTCCTGTTCGAACGCTACCAGGCCCTGACCAGCCTGCTGCCGGCCGAGAAGCCGAAGCGCGGGCGCGCCAAGGCCCGCGCCGCGCAGGCGGACGGCGCGGCGTGAGCGCGAGCGCTGACAACCCCTGGCGAGCACTGCCAGTCGTGGCACCCTTCGTGCCGGCCTGCGATGCGCCCTGGCTGCCGCTGCTGCAGTCGAGCGCCGCCGAGGCCGACAACGAGGAGGCGAGCGCGGCGCTGGCTCTCGACCTGCAGCCCGAGCCCTTCTTCGGCCCGCATGAGGCGCCGGTCGTGGTGCTGCTCTTGAATCCGGGCCTGGGCAAGGACGACGCCCGCCAGCATCGGCGCGAGGACTTCAGCCGCGCGCTGCGGGCGCATCTCCAGATCGAGGGGGGCGCGCCGCACTTCCACCTGCTGGACCCGAGCCGGGGCCCCGGCCATCGCTGGTGGCTGCGCCAGGTCGGGCCCGTGCTCAAAGCGTCCGGCTGCAGCGTTGAACAGCTGGCCGCGCGCCTGCTGTGCATCGAGTTCTTCCCCTACCACTCGCGCTCCTTCGGCCACGCCCATCTGCGGCTGCCCTCGCAGCGCTTCAGCTTCGCGCTGCTGCAGCGGGCGATACAGCGCGGTGCGCTGGTGCTATGCATGCGCGGCTATCGCCACTGGTGCGGCGCGGTGCCGGAGCTTGCCAATTACCCCGGCCTGCTGCGGCCGAAAAGCGCACGCTCGGCGTCGCTGAGCGCGGGCAATCTGGGGGCGAAGGGGTTTGCCCGTGTTCTGCGTGCGCTTGAGGTGAATGCACCCTCTGCGGAATCGCACGTCACCTGACGCTCTTCCTTCTCGCAAGTTTGCTTCTCGCACATTCGCATCAAGCGGGCTGCGCCCACGACCCCTTGCTGGGGCATAGCGAAAGCACGCGGAAGTTTCGCGGCAGGTAGGCAGCGCACTTGCGTTCTACATCCTGCTGGCAGATGCCCTCGGAATCGTATCGGCCGACACAGGCGAAGTAGCAGCATGTGTCGTCGTTGAATCTTGCGGGGGGGCGGGGAGCGCCTGCTTCGAGCCAAGTGGCGTGGAAGTCCACTGTCGCCTTGGCAGCGATCAGCCCATTGAGCTTTCTGACGTCTGCCCTGTAGTTCGGAAGTCCGGGCACTCTTCCTTCGCGTGAGGGCACCTTGACCTCGATGGCAGCGACCACCTTCTCGTCCTTGATGACCATCAGGTCCGGGTACTGACGTTTGCCCTCGCCTGGAATTGCAGCGACGCCGCAGACCACACGCGCCCCTTCAAAGTGTGAGCGCAGCGCGCGATACAACGCCGCCTGCAGCGTGGCTTCGTTGGGTATCAGGTTGAGCTCGAAGTCCGCCTTGACCTCTGCCCACGCCTGCTCGATCGGGGTTGCCTTGGTGGTCATGGCTGCGTCTCTGCTTGCTGAGGCCGGGGCAATGCTAGCGTGTGTCGCCGGGCGGCTCTCGCCCGAAGCCACGCCTGTCAGACGGAGGAACTCACCGATGGGCATCGCTGCCGAATTCGCCCGCTTCAACGCGAAGCTCGCCAATGTGCAGTGGGCGGTCTCCGCGCGCACGGCCGAGGGCGTGGTGATGAGCCTCTGGCAGCACAAACTGCGCACCGAACACGGCGCCTGGGTCTATCGCGATCGTCTGAGCCGCTGGCAAGGGCCAGGCAATCGCTTGTTTGCCGAGCATCTGCGGGAAGCGCTTGAACACAAACTGCAGCTGCGCATGGTCAAGGCGATTGCCGCGGATCCCGCTCTGGTGGATCGCGGCGAGGACGCGTCGGCCACGCGCAAGACCTTCCATGCCGTGCTGGATCGGGTCGGACGTGTTCTGAGCTTTGATGGCGATGCGTTTGAACTGGCGTTCGAGCGCATCGGCGAAGCACCCGATGCGAGGGTGGAATGAGCGCGCCCGCTGCAACGCGGTTCTGGCTACGGTCGCCACAGCCCGTGACCCTGGCCGATGCGGCTCACCAGCTCGCCAGCGCGCTCGGCGGGGTCCGCTTGAAGTGGATCGAGCGCCCACTGGCGAATCAGAGCCATGACTTCTTCTACCGTTTGCGGGGCGCGGGGATAGATGTCGAGCTTCGTTGTGCTGGCTGGCAGCCGGAGCTTGCGCAACAGGCGTTCCAGGTGTCCGGGCGCTCCGCAGAGAACGTGATGCGACGCGCTCTGGCGGGCAGTTGGGGATGGACAGTTGGCTCGGGCGAACGCATGCACAGCGCACGAGGAGTGCTTGAAGCTGCAGCGCCCGAGTAGTGCCGGGCGACCGATGGAGGCGCATCGCCCTCACGCCTCGCGGGAAGCGGAGGAGAGTGCTGGTCGGCTGCCATTGGCAGCCGACACGCTCCGCAGCCCGAGGGAAGCGGCGACAGGTTTGGGAGAGGGGGACGACCCTCGCGGCAAGCTTCACCCCTCTCCCCCGACCCCTTGATCTTCGCTTCGCTCGGGCTCACCGAGTCATGGCCCCCACCGAGGGGCCATTCGCTCCACCAAGGCGAGGGGGCTCAATACAGCGCTTTCGTCAGGTCAGCGAAGGCGCGCCGTCGCTGCATCTGGCGCCAAGCTTTCGAGTAGAACCACTCGTTCGAGCAATGCGCAGCTCACGGCGGGCCAGGGCCCACCCTATGCGCTCAGCCCTCGCGCAGCCAGCGCGCGGCGTCGAGCGCGTAGTAGGTGAGGATGGCGTCGGCGCCGGCGCGCTTGATCGACAGCAGGGACTCCAGCGCCACCGCACGCTCGTCGAGCCAGCCGTTCTGGGCGGCAGCCTTGAGCATCGCGTACTCGCCGCTGACCTGGTAGACGAAGGTCGGCGCGCCGAAGCGGTCCTTCACTCGCCGCACGATGTCGAGGTAGGGCAGGCCGGGCTTGACCATCACCATGTCGGCCCCTTCCTCCAGGTCCAACGCGACTTCGCGCAGGGCCTCGTCGGAGTTCGCCGGGTCCATCTGGTAGGTGTACTTGTTGCCCTTGCCGAGGTTGCCGGCCGAGCCGACCGCGTCGCGGAAGGGCCCGTAGAAGCTGCTGGCGTACTTGGCCGAATAGGCGAGGATGCGGGTGTGGATGTGGCCGGCCGCTTCCAGCGCGGCACGAATCGCACCGATGCGGCCGTCCATCATGTCCGAGGGCGCGACCACGTCGGCGCCGGCCTCGGCATGGCTCAGAGCCTGCTTGACCAGCGCTTCCACCGTCTCGTCGTTGACGACGTAGCCGCTGGCGTCGATCAGGCCGTCCTGGCCGTGGGTGGTGAAGGGGTCGAGGGCGACGTCGGTGATCATGCCGAGACCCGGATGCCGCGCCTTCAAGGCGCGCACCGCGCGCTGGGCCAGGCCCTGCGGGTTCCAGGCCTCAGCCGCATCCAGCGACTTCGCCTCGGGCGGCGTCACCGGGAACAGCGCGAGTGCGGGAACGCCGAGTTCGACCGCTTCGTCGGCGAGCTTCAGCAGCAGGTCGATCGACAGCCGCTCCACGCCGGGCATCGAGCCGATCGCCTCACGCACGCCTTCGCCCTCGCGCACGAACACCGGCAGGATCAGGTCGTCGGCGCTCAGGCGATGCTCGCGCATCAGCCGGCGCGAGAAGTCGTCGCGACGCATGCGGCGCGGGCGGGTGTGCGGGTAGGCCATGGCGGGCTCCGGTCGATTCGGGGAAGGCGCGCAGTGTAAGGCGGGCGATGTCGGCGCTCCTTGATTGCCGGCAAGGCAGCGCCGCACTGCGCCCTCGGCGCATTCCGACGCCCGTGGGATCAGAACTCTCCTGATCGCGCCCGAGAAACGCGAAGGCGGCGCCTGACCGGAGTGGAAAACGCAGGATCGCGCACCTGCGCACGCAATCCACGGGCGCTCCCACCGTGGCCGAGGGCACGGCCGGGCGCGTACGCCTTGCCTCACGCCAGCGCTGCATCTGCAGCGCCGCGAACACCCGCCACATCGCGGATTCGCTGCGGCGCCGCAGCGCGTGGCCGTATCCTGCGCGGCCATGACGGCCAACGCCCTGCCCCTGCCCGCCCAACGCTCCGCGCTGGCCTCGCCGCCCGTGCGGCGCCTGCTGTGGCTGCTCGGCGCGCTCGCCGTTCTCGCGTTCATCGGCCCGCTGATCACCGGCAGCGAAGCCGCCTGGAAGCCCGACTGGGAGGCGCTGTCCGAGCCGCCTTCGTGGCAGCACTGGCTGGGCACCGATGCGATCGGCCGCGATGTGCTGGCGCGCAGCCTGATGGGCCTGCGCATGTCGCTGCTGATCGGCGTCTGCGCGACGCTCGTGGCCCTGCTGGTCGGCCTGGCCTACGGCGCCTGGGCGGGGCTCAGCGGCGGCCGCAGCGAACGGCTGATGATGCGCGCGCTGGACGTGCTCTCTGCCCTGCCCTTCCTGCTGCTGGTGATCCTGCTGCTGGCCCTGTTCGAGCGCTCGCTGTGGCTGCTGCTGGCCGCCATCGCCGGGCAGGCCTGGATCGATCTGGCGAGGGTGATGCGCGCCGAGGCCGCGCGCCTGCGCGACAGCGGCTTCGTGCTGGCCGCGCGCGCGGCCGGCGCCGGGCGGTTCGACCTGCTGCGCCGGCATGTCGTGCCCAACCTGCTGCCGCTGGCGCTTGTCTATGCCGGCCTGATCGCTGCCAACGTGGTGCTGGTCGAGAGCTTCCTCGGCTTTCTCGGCCTCGGCCTGAGCGAGCCCTGGGCGGGGCTCGGTGCGCTGCTGGGTGAAGGCGCGCAGGAGCTCGACACCGCGCCCTGGGTGCTGATCGGTCCGGCCCTGCTGCTGTGCGCGCTGCTGCTCACCTTCCAGCGCCTGGGCGAAGCGCTGCGCGATGCGCTGGATCCGCGACTGCTGGAGGCCGTGCCCCCTGCCAATGCAGAGGGTGAGGCGCACATCCCGTGCAGCGCCAATGAGACGCCTCACGCGGCCGAAGCGGACGCTGCGATCGCGCTCGACGGCCTCACGATCACCCTGCCCGGCGGTCGCGTGATCGGCCCGCTGTCGTTCGCGCTGGCGCGCGGTGAGTGCCTCGGCCTGATCGGCGGTTCGGGCTCGGGCAAGAGCCTGTCGGCGCTGGCGCTGAGCGGCCTGCTGCCGCGCGGCCTGCGCGCGCGGGGCCGGCTGCATCTGGGGGATCGCTGCGTCGATCTGGCCGAACCGCTGCCGGCGGAGCTGCGCGGGCGCGCGATCGGCCTGGTCTTCCAGGACCCGCTGGCCAGCCTGCATCCGCTGCGCAGCGTCGGCAGCCAGCTGCGCGAGAGCCTGCGTGAGCTGCGCGGCCTGCGCGGCGAGGCGCTGGAGGCGGCCGCGCGGGCGGCGCTGATCGAGGTTGGGCTGGGCGAGGTCGAGGGTGACGGAGCCGCAGCGCAGGAGATCGGGCCAGACGGATCAAGGCGCGGAGCGGTCGGCCGAACCGCGACATCGGGGCCTGAAGAGCGCGATTCGGCTGAGCACAACGCCGGCGAGCACCCGCCGCGCGCGCCGGCCGATGCAGCGCAGGCGGCTGGGCTGTCGGTCGAACGCTTCCTGCGCGCCCGCCCGGGCCAGCTCAGCGGCGGCCAGCGCCAGCGGGTGATGGTCGCGCTGGCCCTGTGCGGACAGCCGCGGCTCTTGATCTGCGACGAGGCGACCAGCGCGCTCGATCTGCTGAGCCAGCACGAGGTGCTGGAACTGCTCGAACGCCTGCGACGCGAGCGCGGCCTGGCCCTGCTGTTCATCGGCCACGACCTCGACGTGGTCGCGCGTCTGGCGGATCAGCTCTGTGTGCTTGAGCGCGGGCGCATAGTCGAACAGGGGCCGACCGCCGAGGTGCTGGCGAGGCCGCGGGCGGGCTATACGCAGCGGCTGCTGGCGGCGCGCGACTCCGTGGTAGCGCCTGAGCGCCCCATCACCACTCAGGACACCCGCGCGGCCACCCACGCCGATGGTCACCCCGACGAACGCGCCGGCGATCGCGGTGAGGATGACGCGCGCGCGCCGGCGGCTGCGTCGGTGTCATCGCTCTCCCCGTCAGCGGCCGACGCGCCAGCGCCACTGCTGCGCCTGCGCGGCTTCGGCCTGCGCTACCCGCGTGCCGCAGCCGCCGCCGTGCAGGGCGTGGACCTGGAAGTCGCGCGCGGCGAGTGTCTGGCCGTGCTCGGCGCCTCGGGCAGCGGCAAGAGCTCGCTGGTCCGCGGCCTGCTGCAGCTCACCGACGCTCGCATCGAGGGCGAGGCCTGGCTGCAGGACGCGCCGCTGCATGCGCTGGATGCTGCCGCGCTGCGGCGCCTGCGGCCGCGCGCGCAGATCGTGTTCCAGGATCCCTACAGCTCGCTCGATCCGCGCCAGCGCATCGCCGACCTGCTGGCCGAGCCGCTGGCCCTGCACGGCCAGCCCTGCACGCGCGCACAGCGGGTACAGGCCCTGAACGAAGTCGGGCTGGAATCCGATGCGCTGGAGCGCTATCCGCACGCCTTCTCCGGCGGCCAGCGCCAGCGCATCGCCATCGCCCGCGCGCTGATGCTGAAGCCCGAGCTGCTGGTCTGCGACGAGGCGGTCAGCGCGCTGGACGCGATCAGCCGCTGCCAGATCCTCGACCTGCTGCGGGAGCTGCAGCGCGCGCGCGGCCTGAGCCTGCTGTTCATCACCCATGACCCGGGTGCGGCCGCCGTGCTGGCACAGCGCTGCGCGGTGATGCTCGCGGGCCGCGTCGTCGAGATCGGGCCGACCGGGAGGCTGCTGTCGATGCCGCAGCATGCGCACACCCGGGCCCTGGTCGGCGCCTGGCGCACCCTGCAGACGTCCGGGCAGCGCAGCGCGGCCGTTACACTGGCGCCATGAGTTCCCAGTCTTCTTCCCTCTGGGCGCCGCGCCACTGGCCGGCCCAGCTCGGCGTCGCGGCGCTCAAGCTGGCGGCGCGCATCCCGTGGTCCTGGCAGCTGCGCATCGGCCCCGTGCTGGGCCGCCTGCTGATGTGGGTGGCGCGCGGCCGCCGCCGCGTGGCCGCGCGCAATCTCGAACTGGTGTTTCCCGCGCTGGCGCCGGCCGACCGCGCGCGCCTCTTGCGCGAGCATTTCGCCGCACTCGGCACCGGCGCCTTCGAATTCGCCCGCGCCTGGTTCGGCAGCGAAAAGCCCTGGCGGCAGGGCCTCGAGATCGAAGGCATCGAGCACCTGCAGGCGCTGGCCCGCGAAGGCCGCGGCGTGCTGCTGGTGTCCGGCCACTTCACCACCCTAGAGGCCTGCGGGCGTCTGTTGACCGCGCACGTGCCGGTGGCCGGCATGTACCGCGCCCACGACGAGCCGGTGATGGAAGCCGCGGTGCTGGCCGGTCGCCTGCGCTACGCCTGCGCGATGTTCAAGCGCGAGGAGCTGCGCGCGGCGATCCGCCATCTGAAGGGCGGCGGCATCCTCTGGTATGCGCCCGACCAGGACATGCTCGGCAAGGACACGGTGTTCGTACCCTTCTTCGGCATTCCGGCCGCCAGCATCACCGCCACCCACCAGCTGGCGCGGCTGTCGGGCGCGGCCGTGGTGCCCTTCTTCCATCGTCGCGAGGGCGCACGCTACGTGCTGCGCATCGGCCAGCCGCTGGCTGATTTCCCCAGCGCCGACGCGGCCGCCGACACCGCGCGGGTCAACACGGCGGTCGAAGCCATGGTGCGCGAGGCGCCGGCGCAGTACCTGTGGGTGCACAAACGCTACAAGCGCCGGCCGCCCGGTGAGCCGCCGGTGTATTGAGGCAGGCCCGAACACACCCACCGGGGGCGCGCATACGCCGAGGGCGCGGTGCGCGGCGTGGTCGAACAGCTCAGCCGCGGTCGCCCGACTGCAGCGCCGCTCGCACCTTGTCGAGCTCGGCCTGTACGTCGGCAATGCCGGGGTGTTCCGGCGGCAGGCGCGCGCTGCGCAGCTGCAGGGCGCGCTCCAGCTCGATCTGGGCTTCCACCCACTGGCCCAGCGCCGCATGCGCCTTGCCGGCGCCGAAGTGGGTTTCCTCGATCACCGGATGCTCGGCCGGGAACACACCTTCCGAGAGAGAGCGCGCGCGCAGATGGCTCTGCAGCGAGGCCTGCGCATCGCCCGCGCTCAGCTGGTAGTTGCCCAGGTTGGCCAAGGTCTGGATCGCGCGCGGATGGGTCTCGCCGAACGCCGCCACGAAGCCCTCGTAGGCGCGCCGGTAGAAGGGGCCGGACTCTTCGACCTTGCCCTGCTGGCGCAGCGCGCCGGCGAGGTTGCTGATGGGATTGAGCGTGGCCAGATGCTGCGGGCCGTAGGCCTGCTCGCTGCCGCTCACGGTCTGCCGCAGCACCGGCTCGGCCTCGGCGAATCGCCGCTGCTGCAGCAGCAGCACGCCGAGGCTGTTGCTGAGACGCAAGCTGCGGGCGTGGTTCTCGCCGAACGCGGCCACATGCGCCTGCAGCAGCGGCCGCAGCAGCGCCTCGGCCTCCGCGGCGCGGCCCATGTCGCTCAACACCACCTGCTCGACGTAGCCGGCGGTCAAGGGATCCGGATCGCCGTCCGGCGTTGGCAGGCCCGCCAGCTCTGCACGCGCCGCGCGCACCTCGACCAACGCCTCCTCGAAGTGGCCCTGGTCGCGCAGCGCCCAGGCCAGGCTGAGACGCAGGTCGGGCGCGGCCAGCGGGTAGCGCGGGTCGAAGCCACCCACCGCTGCCAGCGCGGGGCGCAGCACGGCCTCGGCCTCCTTCGCCTCACCGGTGATGGCGAGTGCGTCGGCGAGGCGTCGCGCGAGGTGCAGCCGCGCAGGGTGCGAGGCAGGCAGGTGCGAAGTCGCCAGCGCATGGCCCTGACGCAGCAGGTCGATACCGCGCGCATGCTCGCCGACGTTCGCATAGGTGCTGCCGACCACGCCCAGCACTTCGGCGAGTGCGTCGGGTCGTGATCCGAGCTGGCGCTCGGCGTTGCGCGCGGCATCGTCGAGGATGCGATTCAGCAGGCTGCGGTCCAGCCCGTCGGCATACTGCGGATCGACTCCGGTCAACACGTCGGACATGAAGCCGCTCATCACCCGCGCGTGCTCGGCTTCGCTGCGCGCCTGGCGCAGGCCATAGAGCGCGAAGCTGAGCCCCGCTGCCAGCGCGAGCACGATCGCCGCCACGGCGGACGCCGCCAGCGCGTTGCGGCGCAGGAACAGACCGAGGCGGTAGCGCCGGCCATCGCCCATCACCGCCAGCGGGCGGCGCTGCAGGTAGCGCTCGAGATCGAGGGCCAGCGCTTCGGCCGAGGCGTAGCGCTCGGCCTGCCGCGGCGCCAGCGCGCAGCGCAGCACCTGCAGCAGCGGCCGCGGCAGCGCGGACAGCAGCGGCTCACTGCGGCCGCGGCCGGTGGCCAGCGCGGCGTCGAAGCGCGCACGCAGGCGCTGCGGATCGGCGCTGTCATCGCCCAGCGCGCTCAGGCGCGCCTCGGGCAGGAGCAGGCAGAGCAGGATCATGCCGAGTGCGTACACATCGGCCCGCGGGTCGATGGCCTCGGCGGCGCCGGCACGCTGCTCGGGGCTCATGAAGGCACCGCTGCCCGCCGCTTCGTAGCTGTGCACATCGCCGGGGCTGTGCGGGCCGGCATCCAGCCCCAGCGCGATGCCGAAGTCGATCAGCTTGGGCTGCGGCTGGCCATCGACCTGCACCACCAGCACATTGCCGGGCTTCAGGTCCCGGTGCAGCACGCCGCGCGCATGCGCGTGCTGCACGCCGCGGGCCAGCGCGGCCAGCAGGCGCAGGCGAGTCGGCAGATCGGGCCGGCGCTGCCGGTACCAGTCCAGCAGCGGCTCGCCGTCGATCCACTCCATCACCAGCCAGGGGTGGCCTTCCGGCGTGCGGCCAGCGTCGAAGACCTTGGCGATCGCCGGATGGTCCATCCGCGCCAGCGCCTGCCGTTCGACCTCGAAATAGGCCTCGGACAGCGGATTCAGCAGCTGCCGCTGCATCAGCTTGAGCGCCACCGGGCGCCGCACGGGCTGCAGCTGTTCCGCCAGCCACACTTCGCCCATGCCGCCGGCACCCAGCGCGCGCTGCAGCACGTAGGCGCCGACGCGCAGTCCTGCCTGGGCCACGGTCCCGGCCGGCGCCGCCGCAGGCGCCTCCAGGGCCACGGTGGGTGCATCTTCGTGTTCGCGGGCAGGCGGGTGCATGGGCGGTCCTCCGGGCCGGAAGTATGCCGTCCATCACAGTTTCAGCCCAAGCCCCGGAGGCGTGCCCCGTCGGCAGGGGCGTCAGGCCAATCAGGGTGACTCGAAGCCGTTGCCGAACAGGCCGTCTGGATCGGTCACGCAGCTGCCCAGCTCGGAGGTGTCCAGGCTGACGAGATCGGTGGCGGTGGCGCTCAGGTAGCCGGACAGGCGGAACGGCAGCAGAAGCTCACCGCTGGCGCGGCCGTCGGCGCCGGTCTGCACGTTTTGCACCGCCGCGCGCAGGCCCTGTCCGCCGCCGCCCGCGGCGCAGCTCGCCGCGAAGCCGTACAGCTCGATGCGGTAGCTGCGGTTGGGCGCCGACTCCAGGAGGTAGCTCACCCGCGTCGAGCTGGCATCGCGGATCACCGCCCCCAGCTGCGGAAAGTTCTGCAGGCGGTTGGGGCCGGTGTCGGCGTCGCCGGCATCGTTGGCGGTCGCGCCGTCACCGCCGAGGTCGATCGCCATGCCGGCATTGAACAGCAGGCCATTGCCCCAGATCGCATTGCCGTCACCGCCGCCGACCACGATGCCGGCGCCCGCGTTGTCGCGGATCTGGTTGGCCTCGCCGGCAGTCTCCCCGCCGATCTGGTTGAAGGATGCCCCGTCGCTGATGCGCACGCCTTCGACCACGCCGTTGCGCACGGTGTTGCCGAGCACCTCGTTGTCGCGGGTGAGGGTGCCGAGGTTGCGGATCCACACGCCCGGCCCAAGGCTCCAGGCGATCAGGTTGGCGCGGATCTCGTTGAACTGCGCGCCCTCCTGGATCAGCACGCCCGGACCCTGCACGCCGGCCGGCGCGCCGCCGAGCAGCTCGCCGATCCAGTTGTTCTCGACCCGGTTGGCGTTCGTGCCAACGTTGAACAGGCCGATGCCGTACAGGCTGCCGGCGGTGAGGTAGTTGCGGTCGGCCGCGTCACTGCCGCCGATCACGTTGCCGCCCGAGCCCGCATAGATGCGGATGCCGCGCGGATTCGGGAACACGCTGCCGGCGCCGACTGCGCCGATGAAGTTCGCGGCGATCGTGTTCGCATCGGCGTTGTTGAGGTCGATGCCGGCCACGCTGTTGGCCAGCAGCAGGTTGCCGCGCAGCAGGTTCTGGCTGCTGCCGCCGCCGATGAAGACGCCCGAGCCGAGATTGCCGAAGGCGCGCACGCCGCTGCCGCCGATGTAGTTGCCGCGCAGCTGGGTGCGCTGGGTGGCCACCCCTTCGACGAACACCCCACTGCCGCCGTTGCCACCGATCCAGTTGGCCGCCGTGGCGCCGATCACGGTGTCGGTGGGGCCGCCGAGCAGGGCGATGCCCGAGGCCACGTTGCCGAGCACGGCATCGCGATCGGCGTTCAGACCGATGCCGTTGCCATGGATCTGTGCGGCCGCCACCGCGCCCTCCAGCTTGATGCCATCGTTGCCGTTGGCCGAGACCAGATTGCGCTCGATGACGATGCCGTCGGCGTCCTGCACGTAAATGCCGTTGCGGCTGTTGCCCAATGCGCCCAGGCCGACGATTTCGGTGCCGAGGTAGTTGTTGCGGATCACCACGCCATCGCTGGCCTCGCCCAGCACCTCGATGCCGTCACGGGCATTGCCGCTGATCCAGTTGCGGCGGCTGCTGTCGGGGGGGCTGCCGTCGCCCTCGCCGATCACGGTGTCGCGGGCGCCGCCGCGGACCAGCACGCCGCTGCCGGCATTCGGGCGGCTCAGGCTGCCGCCGTCGACGGTGAAGCCGATGCGGTTGTGCTCCAGCCGCGTCGCCGCGGTGAGCGCGCCTTCGATCAGCACGCCGGGGCCTTCGTTGCTGCCCACGGTGTTGCCCAGCGCGGCGCCGCCGAGGGTGGTGTTCTCGCTGCCGTCGAGCACCGCGATACCGCCGCGGCGGTTGCCGGCGGCCGTCGTGCCGAGCAGGCCGATGCGGTTCTGCTCGACGCGGTTGAAGCGGCTGGTCGGCCCCTGCACGCGCACCCCCCAGCCAGCATCACCGGCAAGCGCCGTCGGATAGCCCGCGCGCACGAGCGTGTTGCCGCGGATCAGCACGTTGCCGACGCCCGTCTGCAGGCGGATGCCATCGCCGCCGTTGCCCAGCGCCGTGCTGCCGGACGAGCCGATCGCGTTGTCGAGGACCTGGTGATCGAAGCTGTCCGGCCCGATCAGCTGGATGCCGTGGCCGCGGTTGCCGAGGATGCGATTGGCCAGGGCAGCGCCGCCACCGATCAGCGTCGCATCGGCTCCGCCGAGGATCAGCACGCCGTGGCCATTGCCGCCTGCGCCGCTGGTGACGCCGATCAGGTTGCCGGCGATGCGGTTGTCGTCCGCGTTCTCGCCCTCGATGAACACGCCGGCGAGGCCCGCCGAACCCTGGATCTCGTTGCCGAGGCCGGCGTCGCCGATCACGTTGCCGCGCGAATGGAACACGGCGACGCCCGAGGCGCCGCTGCCGCTGATGAAGTTGGCGAAGATCTTGTTGTTGTGGCTGAACCCGCTCTCGCTGGCGACGGCCTCCAGCAGCACGCCATCGCCGCCGTTGCCGACGATGAAGTTGCCGCGCGCGGAATCGGTGCTGCCGACCGTGATGTCGCGCGGCGAGAACGGCGCTGGCCCGCCCTGCTTGGGCAGCAGGCGGATGCCGGCGCCGGCGTTGTTGCGGACAAAGCTGGCTTCGATGCGGCTGCCGTTGCCGGTGACGGCGATGCCGGCGCTCGGGCTGGCGTAGACCTCGACCTGCTCCACCCGGACGTTCGGCCCGACCAGCTGCAGCAGAGCCGGGAAGTTCGCAGGCAACAGACTGCCGTCGATCGGCAGCCGCTGGCCGTCCGGTCGCAGGCCGAGCAGCTGGTCGTCCGCGCGCAGATAGAGCGGGGCCGTGGGCTGGGCGGGTCCGATGTTGGCGTCGATGCGCAGGCTGTCGGCGTGGTCGAAACCGATGCCGTAGGACGGCGCGCTGGCCAGGATCCACAGGCAGGTCGCGCCATCGCTGGCGCAGCTCGGCGGCTGCGTGCACTGAGGTGCGTTGATCGGCGTGGCCAGCTGCCAGTTGCCGCCGCTGGTGCGGTTCTTCTCGCCGGCGCGCCAGCAGGGCTTCTCGAAATCGTTGAGCGGCCACTGCGCCAGCAGCAGGGCCTCGCGCAGGCTCAGGCTGTCGTCGAGCGCGAGATCCCAGCCCGCCGAGTTCACCCGCAGCTCGCCACCCGCAGCCGCCTGCGCCAGCCACAGCCCCAGCACCATCGCGACCCGCTGCCGCCATCCCATCGTCATGATCCGCCCCCCCTTTGGCAGGGGCCTGCAGCCCCCAAAGCGATCAACGCAAGACGCCTGCGAATCGCGTCACTGGCCTGCGCGGGCCCTCAGCGCGCGCCTCCGCTGCGCCAGATCGACCAGATCAGCCAGGCCCCGCAGGCGCCGGCACCTAGGAATCCCAGCAGGCCGAACAGGGGCAGACCGAACAGGGTCGGGCCGCCGGAGACGGTCATCACGATCGAGGAGCCGATGATCAGCGCGGCGGTGACCACGCCGATGCTGAGGCGGTTGGCCGAGTGCTCGACCTGCTCGCCGAAGCGCTTCAGGCGGTCGACGTCGATGTGCACGTTGAAGCGGCCGCGGCGCGCGGTCTGCAGCAGCTGGCGCAGCTCCCGCGGCATCGCCTGCAGCAGGGCCAGCGCATCGCCGGCCGCGCGCCAGCCGCGCTTGGCGATGGCCCGCGGGTGGTAGCGCTTGAGCACCGAGCGCCGCAGGAAGGGCGCGGCCTCGGCGGCCATGTCGAAGCCGGGGTCGAGCATGCGGCCCATGCCTTCGAGCGTCACGAAGACCTTGATGACCAGCGCGAGGTCGGCCGGCAGCACCAGGTGGTGGTCGCGCAGCAGGGCCATCACTTCGCTGAGCAGGCGGCCGAACTGCAGCTGGCCCAGCGGCACGCCGTGGTAGCTGTCGATCAGGGCATCGATGTCCTCGGCGAGCGCGTCTTCGTCGAGTTCGCCCTCCTCGGCCCAGGCCAGCAGCACCTCGACCACCGCCTCGGTGTCGCGCGCGACCAGGCCCTGCATCAGCTCGATCAGCTGGCCGCGGCGGCCCTCGGACAGGCGCCCGACCATGCCGAAGTCGATCAGGCCGAGGCGATCGCCGGGCAGCCAGAACACATTGCCGGCATGCGGATCGGCGTGGAAGAAGCCGTCCTCGAACATCATCTTCAGCACCGCCTGCGCACCGAGCCGGGCGATGGCGGCGCGGTCCGCACCAGCGGCCTCGAGCGCCGCGCCCTCGCACAGGGGCACGCCCTCGATGCAGTCCTGCACGTTCACGCGCGTGCCGGTCAGCGGCCAGTGCACGCGCGGCACCACGATCCGCGGCTCCTCGGCAAAGCTCGCGGCGATGCGCTCGGCGTGCCGGCCTTCGGCGGCGAAGTCGAGCTCGCGGCGCAGCGAGGACTTCAGCTGCCGCACCAGGGCCAGCGGCTGGTAGCGCCGCCACTCCGGCCATTCGGACTCGACCGCGCGGGCGACGCGCTCCAGCAGGCGGGTGTCGGCGGCGACCGTGGCCTCGATGTCGGGGCGGCGGATCTTCACCACCACCGCGCGGCCATCCGGCAGCCGCGCGCGATGCACCTGCGCGATCGAGGCCGCCGCCAGCGGCGTCGTATCGAACTCGGCGAAGACCGTCTCGACGCTGCCGCCCAGATCCTGCTCCAGCTGCGGCCGCAGCTGCTCGAAGGCCAGCGCCGGCACCTGGTTCTGCAGCTTGCCGAACTCGGCGATCCACTCCGGCCCGAACAGGTCCACGCGCGTGGCCAGCACCTGGCCGAGTTTGACGAAGCAGGGCCCGAGCTCCTCCAGCACGCAGCGGATGCGCTGCTCGGGCTTGAGCGCGACCAGGGCTTCGAGGTTCTGGGTGGGCAGCACCCGCCCGACCCGCTCCAGCGCGCCCAGCATGCCGAGCCTGCGCGCGACATCGCCAAAGCCATGCCGCACCAGCACGCCCGCCACTTCATGCAGGCGGCCAAGGTCACGGGCGGCGGTGAGGGTTTCCCAGAGCATGCGGGGAGTGTAGACGGCCGCGCGCCGTCGCATGGGGCGGGCCCTGGCCCACCGCAGCGCTGAGGATCGCCCCGATGTCGCGTGTCCGTGCGCCGACACGCAGCCCGGTGTGTCGCTTGTCATGTCCGGCTTTGCCGTGTCGATTCCGCCATCACGGCCGCGGCCATCGCGTGGGGTCTTGCGCCGGCGCACGCACCATGGGGCAGTAGGCTTTGGACAGCGAAGACTTGGGCGAGCGTTTGGCGCACGGTGGGCCAGGGCCCACCCTATGACGAACACACATCTCGCGATGAAGAGCGCGGTTCGCGCGTTGACGAGCACAATTCGGGCGATGACGGGAGCTGTTGGCGTGGCCTAGGGCGCAGCTCGCGCGGGGATGTCGGAACGCCGCCCCCAGCGCCGTATCGCCGCTGTTCTCCCAGCGGATTCACCCCATGCCTCGCACCCTTTCCGCCCTGCTGCTGGCCTTCGCCAGCCTGCCCGCCGCCGCGGCCACCTTCAGTGTCAGCAACATCAACGATGACGGCGCAGGTTCGCTGCGCGCCGCGATCGTGGCCGCCAATACGGCCGGCGACGCGACCGGCCCGCATCGCATCGAGTTCACTGCGGCCTATCCGCTCAACGGCGAGATCGAGCTGCTGACAGCGCTGCCGCGGATCAACGTGATCGTCGAGATCGACGGCAACGGCCGCGCGCCGGTGCTGCGGCCCTTCGATACGACGCAGGACCTGCGTCTGCTGGCGTCCTCCGACGCGCTGACCCTGCGCCGCTTCACCCTGCAGCAGGGGCGCGCCGCCGGCAGCGGCGGCTGTCTGGCCTCGGATGGCGCCGGCAGCTCCGACAGTCTGGTGCTCGACCGAATGCGCTTCGTCGGCTGTCTCGCCACCGGCAGCGGCGCGACCAATGCGTCCGGCGGTGCCGTCAGCTGGTCGGTCTTTGCCAGCGTCGGCGTATTCGAGAGCGTGTTCGAGGCGAATGCCGCTGCCCACATTGGCACCGGCAGCGGATCGGGCGGAGCGATGTCGATCAGCGGGCCGCTGCTGGTGCAGTCCTCGCGCTTCATCGACAACGCCACCAACGGCGGCTTCACCAGCGGCGGCGCGATCAGCTGGTTCGGCGCGACGGCGTCGACAGTGGAGATCCGCGACAGCGTGTTCATTGGCAACTTCGCTGTCCCCGAGGCCGGCGGCTCGGGCTCCGGCGGCGCGCTCTCACTCGACTGCCCAAGCTGCAGCCTGAGCCTCGTGCGCAGCTACTTCGGCGGCAACCGCTCGGCCTTTGCCGGGGCCGTGTTCGCGCGCGGCAACAACGGCGAGGGCTCGGCGCAAGTCACCCTGGAGAACCTGAGCTTCGTCGGCAACCGCGTCAGCGGCGACGGCGGCGCGCTGGCCACGCAGGGGGCCCGCCTGGTTGGCCGCCACCTCACGTTCTTCAGCAACCAGGCGGACCTGGGCGCGCACCTCACCACCTCGTTCACCCAGCTTGCCGAATGGAGCAACAGCGCGATGGGGCCCAAACGTGCCGGCTCCGGCAACGCCTGCGCGATCAGCAGTGCGGCCGCCAGCACGCTGGGCACCCTGTTGAGCACGGGCGACAGCAGCTGCAGCCTGGGCCTGCCGGGCGCCGTCGCCGTGACGGACCTCCAGCCGCTTGGCGTGGACGAGGCCGCGACCATGCCGGTGCTGACCTTCGACGCGACCAGCCCGGCGGTCGACGGCGCCAATGCCTCGCGCTGCCTGCCTACGGATGCACGCGGCGTCGCCCGGCCACAGGACGGCAACGGCGACCGTGTCGCCGCCTGCGATGTCGGAGCCTTCGAGCTGCAGGCGATCGCGCTGTTTGCCGATGGCTTCGAGGACTGAGAGCGTATGAAGAGGCGATCCGCCGACTGCGGCCGCCTCTGGCCGCCCTCGCTACGGCGTCTGGTCTTTGTCTCACGCTCTGAGGACATGTGAAGTGCGGGGCGCAGTCGTCAGCGATGCCCGGCGTCGATGCCTGCGGTCGGCCAGGGCCCACCCTATGGACGCTCGCGCCGCGCACAGCTCCTGATAGGGTGGGCCCTGGCCCACCGCGGCTCGACGCTTGCCCCACCGAAGCCAGGTGACGGCGACATTGACGCCCGCAAGCGCGTTCACGCCCGCAGCGCTAAGATCGTCGCCATGCTGCGCCGCCTGCTCACCCTGCTCCTGATGCTCTGCCTCGCCACCGGCGCGGCGGCGCGCGGCTGTCCGATGGCACTGGCAGCGCAGGCGCAAGCGCAGGCCGGGGTCGAAGCCTCGGCGCACGCCGCCATGCCGGACTGTCCGCATGCGCGGGCGGCGCGCGCGGCGCAGGCTGACAACGGGCACGCCGACAGCAGCAAGAGCGGCCTCGGCAGCTCCGGCTGCGATCACTGCAAGCAGTGCCGCGTGCAGGTGCCGCCGGTGGAGTTCCTGAGCCTGCAGCCGCTGCCGTCTCCGACCCATGCGACCGGCGTGCAGCGCAGCCTGCTGCCCTCGCCTTTCAGCGCACCGAACCTGCGACCTCCGATCGCCAGCCGCCCAGCGCATCACGCCTGAGCCGCCGGGCCGCGCCCGGCCCCTGTTGCTGGAGATCTCCCATGTCCGCCGTTTCCCACCGGTCGCAGCGCCGCTGTGCCCTGCTGCTGGCCCTGCCGCTGTCGCTGTCCGCCCTCGCCCTGCCCGCCCTGCCGAACGCCGCCGCACAGGAGGCGCCGCCGGCGTCCGAACAGGCGCACTCCGATCACTCCGAGCACTCCGATCACTCCGAGCACTCCGAGCACTCCGATCACTCCGAGCACTCCGAGCACGCAGCGGCGGCCGCAGGCGCCGATCACGCCGACCATGCCGACCACGCGTCCTTGGCGCAGCACCCGGACGCGCAGACCCATGCAGACCCTGCGGAGCACGCCGGTCACGAAGGACACGATCACTCTGCCCACGCTGACTCGACTTCCGCACCGGCAGCCGAGGCCGGTCTGCCGACGTCCGCCAGCGTCGAAGCCCTGCCCGGCACCGCACCCGCTGCGCCCTCGCTCTACGTCTGCCCCATGCATCCGCAGATCACCAGCGAGACGCCAGGCAGCTGCCCGATCTGCGGCATGGACCTGGTCGCGCGCAGCCGCAGCGCGGCGCAGGCCGCACCCGTGATCGAGGTCGATGCCGGCCTGCGCCAGGCCCTTGGGATCCGCACCGCCGAAGTCGACCGCCGCGTGCTGTCGCCGCGGGTGCGGGCGCCGGCCGAGGTGGTGGCCGACCAGCACCGCATCCGCCATGTGCATACCCGCGTTTCCGGCTGGGTCGAGGACCTGCGCGTGCACGCGCTGGGCGAGCGCGTGCGCGCCGGGCAGGTGCTGATGGAGATCTACGCGCCGGATCTAGTCGCCGCCCAGGAGGACTACCTGATCGCCCTGCGCTCCGGCGGCGTCGGCTCGCGCGCCCAGCGCGCGGCGGCCGAGCGCCTGCGCAGGCTGGGCGTGGACGATGAGTTCATCGACGCGCTCAGCGAGCGCGGCCGCTCCCTGCAGCGGGTGCCGGTGCGCGCGCCGGCCGACGGCGTGGTGACCCAGCTCGATGTGCGCCACGGCATGTATATCGAGCCCTCGACCATCGCGCTGGAAATCACCGATCTGAGCGAGGTCTGGGTCAGCGTCTCGGTGTTCCCGGAGGAGCTGGAACGCCTGGGCAGCGGCACCATCTTCGCCGCGCTGAACCTGCCGAACCAGCCGGACCGGCTGTGGCGCGGCGAGGTCAGCTACGTCTATCCGAGCCAGGACGCGATGACCCGCACCGTGCAGCTGCGCGTGCCGGTGCCCAACCGTCGCGGCCTGCTGCGCGTCGGCCAGTACATGGAGGCGCGCCTGCGCGGCGAGGAGGGCGAGCCGGTGCCGACGGTGCCCAGCGAGGCGGTGATCCGCACCGCCGACGGCGAGCGCGTGGTGGTGGATGCCGGCGAGGGCCGCTTCCGCGTGGCCCAGGTGCACGCCGGCCTGCGCGCCGATGGCCGCACCCAGATCCTGCACGGCCTGAAGGAAGGCGAGCGGGTGGTGGTGTCGGCGCAGTTCCTGCTCGACTCCGAAGCCGCGCTGCGCGCGGGCCTGCAGCGGCTGGAGGCGGGCCATGCGCATTGAGATATCGAACTGTCGTTGCATCGCCGTTTGCTCAAGACGCAGACCGCTTGCCTTGACGGGTGTCGCACTCGCCCCTCGACCACCGGCGGTTTGTAGGAGCCTGCTTGCAGGCGACCGCAGCCTGCGCGCTGCATTGACCCCGCGGGTCGCGAGCCAGCTCGCTCCTACAGACAGCGGGCACACGGCCTGGCCGTCGCCACGGCGCGCTCTGCGAATCCCGAATCCCCAATCCCGAATCCCGGCTCGCGGAGTCGCGCCATGATCGCCGCCCTCATCCGCGCCTCGCTGGCCAACCGCGGACTGGTGCTGCTGCTCTCCCTGCTGCTCACCCTCGCCGCGATCCAGGCCACGCGCACCCTGCCGGTCGATGCGATTCCCGACCTGTCCGACGTGCAGGTCACCGTGCGCACCGAGTGGCCGGGACAGTCGCCGCAGCTGGTCGAGGACCAGATCACCTACCCGCTGGCCTCGCGCCTGCTCGCGGTGCCGGGCGCGCGCCACGTGCGCGGCTTTTCGATGACCGGCGACTCCTTCGTCTACGTGCTGTTCGAGGACGGCACCGATCCCTACTGGGCGCGCTCGCGGGTGCTGGAGTACCTGAGTCAGGCTCGCGCCGAGCTGCCCGAGGACGTCGAGCCGGCGCTGGGGCCCGACGCCAGCGGCGTCGGCTGGGTCTACCAGTACGCCCTGGTCGACCGCAGCGGCGGCCATGACCTGTCCGAGCTGCGCGCGCTGCAGGACTGGTTCCTGAAGCTCGAACTCCAAGCCCTGCCCGGCGTGTCCGAAGTGGCCACGGTCGGCGGCATGGAGCGCCAGTACCAGGCCATCATCGATCCGCTGCGCCTGCGCCAGTTCGGGCTGGAGATCGATGCCGTCGCCGCGCGCATCCGCGCCGCAGGCGCGGAGCGCGGCGGCTCGCTGATCGAGGTCGGCGAGGGCGAGATCAGCCTGCGCGGCGTGGGCTTCCTGCGCAAACTCGAGGACCTCGCGCAGGTGCCGCTGGGCCCGCTGATGAACGGCGTGCCGGTGCTCCTCGGCGACGTCGCCGAGATCCGCTTCGGCGCCGGCCCGCGCCAGGGCATCGCCGAGCTCGACGGCGAGGGCGAAGTGGTCGGCGGCATCGTGGTGATGCGCGACGGCGGCAATGCGCGCGAGGTGATCCAGTCGGTCGAGGCGCGGCTCGCCGCGCTGAAATCCAGCCTGCCCGAGGGCGTGGAGATCGTCACCACCTACGACCGCTCGGCCCTGATCGAGCGCGCGGTCGACCACCTCTCGACCAAGCTGGTCGAGGAGATCCTGGTGGTCGGCCTGGTCTGCCTGCTCTTCCTCGGCCACTTCCGCTCGGCCCTGGTGCCGGCCCTGCTTCTGCCGCTGGGCGTGCTGGCGGCGCTGGCGATCATGCGGCTGCAGGGCATCAACGCCAACATCATGTCGCTGGGCGGCATAGCCATCGCCATCGGCGCCATGGTCGATGCGGCGATCGTGCTGGTCGAGAACGCGCACAAGCGCATCGAGCACTTCAAGGAGGACCACGGCCGCGAGCCGGACGAGCCCGAGCGCCTGAAGCTGGTCGCCGAGGCCTGCATCGAGGTCGGCCCGGCGGTGTTCATGTCGCTCCTGATCATCGCGCTCAGCTTCCTGCCGGTGTTCCTGCTGGAAGCCCAGGAAGGCCGCATGTTCGCGCCGCTGGCCTGGACCAAGACCTGGGCCATGCTGGCCGCCGCCGTGCTGGCGGTGACGCTGGGCCCGGTGCTCATGGCCCTGTGCGTGCGCGGCCGCATCCGCGGTGAGCACGAGCAGATCCTCTCGCGCAGCCTGATCGCGCTGTACCGGCCGGTGCTGCGCGGCGTGCTGCATGCGCCCTGGCTGACCGTGCTGCTGAGCCTCGTGATCGCGGCCAGCGCGCTGTATCCGCTGCGCCAGCTCGGCAGCGAGTTCATGCCGCAGCTGGAGGAGGGCGACCTGATGTACATGCCCACCACCCTGCCCGAGCTTTCGCCCGGCAAGGCCCAGGAGCTGCTGCAGCAGACCAGCCGGCTGATCCGGCAGACCCCCGAGGTCGAGACCGTGTTCGGCAAGATCGGCCGCGCCGACAGCGCCACCGACCCGGCGCCGATCTCGATGATCGAGACCACGATCCGGCTCAAGCCCGAGTCGGAGTGGCGCGAGGGCATGAAGATCGACGACCTGATTGCCGAGCTCGACGCCCGCCTGCGCATCCCCGGCGTCACCAATGCCTGGGTGCAGCCGATCCGCACGCGCATCGACATGCAGTCGACCGGCCTGCGCACGCCGCTGGGCGTGCGCCTCGCCGGCGACGATCTGCAGCAGCTGACCGCACTCGCCACCGAGGTCGAAGCCGCGCTGGCCGACGTGCCGGGCATCCGCTCGGCCTTCGCCGACCGCGGGGCTGCGGCGCGCAGCCTGGAGATCCGCCCGCGCCGCGAGGACCTCGCCCGCTACGGCGTCGAGATGGAGGCCTTCATGGCCTGGCTGGGCGAAGCCGTCGGCGGCGCACCGATCGCCACGGCCTACGAGGGCCGGCGGCGCTTTCCGGTGGCGATGCGTCTGCCGCAGGACGTGCGCGACACGCCCGAGGCGCTGGCCGAGCTCGGCGTGGTGACGCCGTCCGGCGCGCAGGTGCCGCTGGGTCGGCTGGCCGACATCGAGCTGGTCGAAGCGCCGGCGATGATCCGCAGCGAGAACGCGCGCCTGACCGCCTGGGTCTTCGTCGACACCGACACGCGTGATCTCGTGGGCACCATGCGCGCGGCCGATGCGGCCCTGGCCGAGCGCGTGCAGCTGCCACCGGGTGTGAGCCTTGGGTGGACCGGCCAGTACGAGAGCCTGCTGCGCGCCAGCGAGCGCCTGAGCCTCGCGATTCCGGCCGCGCTCGGCATCATCCTGGTGCTGCTCTATCTGGTGTTTCGACGCTGGCCCGATGCCCTGATCGTGCTGCTCACCGCGCCGCTGTCGGTGGTCGGCGGGCTGTGGCTGTTGTGGGGCCTCGACTACGCGCTGTCGGTGGCGGTGGTGGTCGGCTTCCTCGCCCTGTTCGGCGTCGCCGCGGAGTTCGGCGTGGTGATGCTGCTCTACCTCGCGCAGGCGGTGGAGCGCGCGCGCGCGAGCGGCCGCATGAACACGCTGCGCGAACTCGATGCGGCGCTGGAGGAAGGCGCGGTGCAGCGCGTGCGGCCCAAGGCCATGACCGTGCTGACCCTGCTGGTGGGCCTCACCCCGATCCTGCTCAGCGACGGCGCCGGTGCCGCCACCATGCAGCGCATCGCCGCGCCCATGCTCGGCGGCATGCTCAGCGCCCCGCTGCTGTCGATGCTGCTGATCCCGGCGATCTACCGGATCTGGCTGGGCTGGAGGCTACGGGAATAGGGTGGGCCCTGGCCCACCGTGGCGTGGAGGCTCGCCCCGGTGTCTCCTGACTCGCTCGGCTCCATCCCGCCTATGCAGGTGCCACCGCTCGTGCCCTCTCCACTCGTTCTGGAAGCGCAGCGCCGCGGACTTTGGACGGCCATGACCGAGGCAAGCGTTCGGCCTATGGTGGGCCGGGGCGCACCCTATGGGTTCTGGCGATGAACGAAGATGAGGCCAGCGGCGAAGGCTCGCGACGCCAACCGCATCGGCCGCGCCCGAAATCCGAATAGGGTGGGCCCTGGCCCACCGTGGCATGAAGGCTCGCCCCAGTGGCGCTTGTTGCGCACCCCGATTCCGCAACCTCGCGCCTCCGACAGCCCCAACAGGGGCAAGGGCTTGGCCCATGGTGGGCCAGGGCCCACCCTATGACGAGGCCGGGCTCGCCGGCCAGGCGATCTCCACGCGCAGGCCGCGGCCTTCGCGCCCCGCGCCCAGGCTCAACTCGCCGCCCGAGAGCTCGACCACGCGGGCGACGATCGACAGGCCCAGGCCGCTGCCGTCGGCGCGCGTGCCCGGCGGGCGGTAGAAGGGGTCGAGCACGCGGGCGCGCTCCTCGGGCGGCAGGCCGGGGCCAGTGTCCTCGACGGCGAGGTGGACCTCGTTGGCGCGCTGCCTGAGCTCGATGCGCACCTGCGCCGGCCGGCCGCCGTGGCGCAGGGCGTTGTCGACCAGGTTGCGCAGCAGCAGCTGCAGCTGGTCGGGGTCGATGTCGATCGCACAGCCGGGCGCGGCGATGAGTTCCAGCTCGTCGTCGTTGGCGAGCCCCGCGTCGATCCACTCGGCCAGCCAGCCCGGCAGCTGGGCCGACAGGTCGACGCGCCGGCTGCGCGGCGCCGGCGCGCCCGGCCCCAGCCGGCTGAGCGTGAGCAGCTGGGCCACGCCGCGCTCCAGCCGCGCCTGTCCACGCTGGATCTGCGCCAGCGCACGGGCGCGGGCCGCCTCGTCCTCGGCCTCGACCAGATTCGACAGGTGCAGGCGCATGCCGGCCACCGGCGTGCGCAGCTCGTGCGCGGCTTCGTCGATGAAGCGGCGCTCGCGGCGCAGGGTTTCATCGACGCGGCCCAGCAGGTCGTTGATCGCATCGACCAGGCCGTGGATCTCGACCGGCACGCGGGTGCGCTCGATCGGCTGCAGCCGGTCGCCGGCCTGCGCCGACACCGCGCGCGCGATGCGCCGCAGCGAGCGGCTGCCCATGCGTACCGCGGCCCAGATCAGCAGGGCCAGCAGGGGCAGCTCCAGCAGCAGGGGCCAGGCCATGCCGCGGGCGATCTCGACGCTGATGTGGGCGCGCACCTGCAGCGGTTCGAGCCCCAGCACGCGCAGGCCGTCGGGACCATCGAGACGGAAGCTGCGCCAGACCCGGTCGCCTTCGCGGACCTCGCCGAAGCCCTCGACCACGACAGCGTGATCAATGGCCGGCGCGTCCTGCGAGCGCAGCAGCAGGCGCTCGCCGCGCCAGAGGTAATAGCGGCGCAGGCGCTCATAGGCGTGGCCGCGGGCGCCGGTGGCGGCGGCGCCCAGCTGCTCCATCGCGCCCTGCCAGGCCGGCAGCTCCTGCGCTGGCGCACGGTCGCCGCTGTCCTGCAGCAGGCCCTGCGCCAGAACAGCCAGGCCGCGCACCGACTGCGACAGCTCGGCGTCCAGCAGCTCGTCGACCTCGACGCGCGCGGCGCGCCAGCTGACCCAGGTGCTGAGCGCGCCGGCCACGCTGGTGGCGAGCAGCAGTCCGACCAGCAGCGGCTTCCAGAGCGTCCTCATGCCGGCGCCAGCAGGCGGTAGCCGATGCCGCGCACGGTGCCGATGCGTTCGGCGCCAAGCTTGCGCCGCAGGTGGTGGATCAGCACCTCCAGCGTGTTGCTGCTGACGTCCTCGTCCCAGCCGTACAGGCGCTGCTGCAGCAGCTCGCGCGAGACCACCCGGCCGTTGGCCTCGACCAGCGAATGCAGCAGGGCGAACTCGCGTCGCGGCAGGTCCAGCAGCTGGCCGTCCAGCCGCGCCTCGAAGCGCACCGGATCGAGCTCGATGCCGGCAAAGGCCAGCTGCATGCGCGGCGCGGCCTCGCGCCGGCGCAGCAGGGCGCGCAGGCGCGCCAGCAGCTCGGCCGGGTCGAAGGGCTTGGCGAGGAAATCATCGGCGCCGCCGTCCAGCGCTTCGACGCGATGGGCCACCGCATCGCGCGCGGTCAGCACCAGCACCGGCAGCGCGGCGCCCGCCGCACGCGCCTGGCGGATCACCCGCTGGCCGTCGAGCCGCGGCAGGCCAAGATCCAGCACGGCGATGTCGAAGCCGCCATCGCGCAGGGCCTCCAGCGCGTGCTGGCCATCCTGCAGCCAGTCGACGGTGTAGCCCGCGCGCCGCAGCGCTTCCTGCAGACCCTCGCCGAGCAGGGTGTCGTCTTCGATCAGCAGGAGGCGCATGGGGGCTCCGTCACGGACAGGCGTGACACTGTAAACGCCCTACGGCAAGGCAGGTTCGATCAGACCTGCGCAGGGCGCGGCGCCTGTTCGCACCGCACCCCGCGGAAGCGAATCCCGAGTCGCGGCTCTCAGCCGCGCAGCTCCTCCTGCGCCTTCGCCAGCCCCGCTTCGATCTCGGCGCGACGGCCCGCGTCGGCGCTTTCGCGGCCGGGGCGCGGCGGCGCCGCCAGCGCTTTCTGGAACGCCTGCACGGCGCCGGCGTAGTCCTCTTGATCAAGCAGGAAATCGCCCCAGAAGTAGTTCGCGTCGATGCCGTCGGGGGCGATCGACAGGCCCTGCTGCAGCAGCTCGCGGGCGGTGTCCTCGTCGCCGAAGCCGAGCGGCCAGCCGGGCACCTGGTAGTAGAGGCTGCCGAGGCTGGTATAGGCCGAGCCATCGAGCACGCGGCCGTCCTTGGCGATCACCGCCTCGAACTCGGTGCGCGCCTGCTTGCACAGGCTGAGCGCGCCGAGGCCGCCCTGGGCGCCGGCCTCGCTGGCCAGCACGATGCCTTTCCAGACCTGCAGGCGCAGGTCGTCGGGCGCGCGCAGCTGGACGCGACCGATCTCGTTCACCAGCGCATCGAAGGCCTTGACGCGCTCACTCTCGGGCAGCTGGTAGCGGATCTCGGCCCAGCGCGCCTGGATCGCCGGCAGCGGGTCGGCGGCATCGGCTGCCGCGCTCGCTACGGGCGCGCTCGGGCTGTCCTCGGCGCGGGCGACGTCGAAGCCCGCGAAGCCACTCAACACGGCGGCGGACAGGGCGAGGGTGAGGGCGGCGCGGGCCAGGCGAGTGCTCGGCGAAGCCGCGGTGCGGGAGATGGAGCGGATCGGACTCATGGGGTGACTCCTGGATTCGACGAAGGGGCGGTGGCAGAGGCGGCGTAGGTCGCAGCCGAGGGGCTGGCGCCCAGCCGGTGTTCGGGGCGCGCCAGCGCCGCGCGTGCGCTGGCCGTCGGGTTGGGTGGCTCTGCGCGCGGTGCACTCGGTGCAGATGCGGCGTGCTTGCGCACCATCGGCAGCGCCGAGCGCAGGCCACGATCCACCAGCGCGGGAAAGGCGCCGTTGAGCCAAGCGAAGAGCTTCTCCGGCCAGCCCAGCTGGCGTCGGCGGGTGCCGGCGCGCAGGGCCTGCACGATCTGCGCGGCGACCTCGTCGACCGCATCGACGTGGGTCTTGAGCGCCTGATTCAGGGCCACGACATTCGGCGGATTGAATGCGGTGTCGGTGGCGCGCGGGGCGATCCACTGTGCGACGAGGCCCGTGTCCGCGTGCTCGCGGCCCAGCGCCTCGATGAAGCCGCGCAGGGCAAACTTGGACGCACTGTAGGCGGCGAAGCCAGGATGCGCGAGGCTGCCGAAGGTGGAGCCCACCGCCAGCACGCGCGATTCCGGGCGCTTCAGCAGGGCCGGCAGCAGGGCCTGGGTCAGCGCCATCGGCGCCAGCACATTGGTCTGGAACAGCGCCTCGCGCTCGCTCGCCTCGCTGTCGGCGAACAGGCCGAAGCTGCCCAGCGCAGCGGCGTGGATCAGCGCATCGGGTGCGGTGGCGACTTCGGCGATGCGCGCGCGGTCGCGCGCGCAGTTGAGGTCGGCGACCAGCGGCCACAGCCGGCCAGGCCGGCCCGCAGCGCGCTGGCGCAGCGCTTCCAGCGCTGCAGGCCTTCGGCCGACGGCGATGACCTGCGCGCCTTCCGCACACAGCTCCAGCGCCAGCGCGCTGCCGATGCCGCCGCTGGCGCCGGTCAGCACCACGGTCTTGCCGTTGAGCTCCATCACGCCGCCTCCGCCAGCGCAGCGCCGGCCTCGATGCTGCGGAAGATGTCGGCATAGAGGCGATAGAAGCGGCGCGCGGCGTGGATGATCACGGCCTGCTCGGCCGGGTCTTCGATGCGGTCCATCAGGCGCTCGTAGAAGCCGGTGTGCTCGATGTCGAGGTCGCCGTGCGAACGCAGGTAGGTGAAGGCCGTGCGCGGCAGGCCGAGGCTGCGCTCGATGGCTTCGGCCGCACGCGTCGCCAGCGCCACGCTGGTGCCTTCCAGCACCAGCACCATGCCGAAGAAGCTGAGCGGCGACACCCGCGCGATGCCGTCGTAAGCGTAGGCCACCATCAGCTCGGTGGCGTGCAGCGGCGCGCTCGCGGCCCAGCGGGCACGGTCCTCGCCCAGGGAATCGAGGTCGTCGAGGATCCACTCCTCGTGGCCGCTCTCCTCCTCGATGTATTCGGCCACCGCCCGCCGCAGCCATTCGTGGCTCGCCGGCAGGCGTGCGCCGCAGGCCATCAGCAGGGGCACGGTGTGGCGCACATGGTGATAGGCCTGGCCGAGGAAGGCCGCGTATTCCTCGCGGCGGATGCGACCGGCCAGCGCGCGCTGCACGATCGGCAGCGACTGCAGCTCGGTACGCTCGCGGGTGGTGTCGGCAAGCAGTCGGGCGTGGAAGCTCATGCGGGGATCTCCTGGGGCGAAGAGGCGGGGGAAGCGGAATGCGAAGTCGCGATCAAGGCCGCGTCCGGGCCCTGCGCGCGGCGCGCGGCGATGGCCTCGGCGTAGTGGGCGAGCACGGCGGCGCGACGCGGCCGGCCGTTGGCGGTGAGCAGGCCGGCTTCGGTCGACAGCGGCGCCGGCAGGCGCAGCACGCCGCCGATGCGCGCGTAGTCGGGCAGGCCGGCGTTGACGCGGGCGACGATGCGCGCGAGCTCGGCGTCGCTGATCGCCGGATCGCGCGGCCACAGCAGGGCGAGGTTCCAGGGCTCGGCCTCGCCGCTGACCACGGCCTGGGCAATCGCCGGCTCGGCCAGCAGTTCGCCCTCGACCCAGGCCGGGGCGACGTTGCGGCCGTAGCTGGTGATGAACATCTCGCGCAGGCGGCCCTCGATGTGGACGCGGCCGGCCTCATCGAGGGCGCCGAGGTCGCCGGTGCGCAGCGGGCCCGGCGCCGGTGCGGGCTCACCGAGGTAGCCGAGGAAGCGCGGGCCGTCGACGCAGAGCTCGCCGCTGTCAGCGACGCTCAGCCGCAGGTGCGGCAGCGGCCGGCCGACGCTGCCGGGCGTGACCTCGCCGGGACGATTCAGGCAGACCACCGAGCCGGCCTCGCTGAGCCCATAGCCCTCAAAGACGGTGAGCTCGGCGGCGGCGGCGCGCTCCAAGAGGCGCGGCGCGACCCGCGCGCCGCCCACGGCGATCAGGCGCGGCGGCTGCGGCAGCGGGCCATCGGCGGCGATCGCCAGCAGCAGTCCATCCAGCAGCTGCGGCACCAGGATCAGGCTGTGCGGCTGCACCTCGGCCAGCACCGCGCTCAGGCGCCGCGGATCGAGCCCGGCCGCGCCGCTGTAGCCGAGTTCGGCCAAGCCGCGCAGCTCGACCCGAGCGCCAACGAACAGCGCGGCGTAGACGCCGACGGTTTCGAGCAGGGTCGACAGCGGCAGCGCGCAGAGATGATGGCGCGGTGCCAGCGCGTCGAAAGCCTGGCCCAGCGAAGTCGCCACCGCAGCGAGATGTTCGGCTGACAAGCACACGCCCTTGGGCGCGCCGGTGCTGCCGCTGGTGTAGGTGATGCAGGCGGTGCCCGCCGGCAGGGCGAGCGCAGCGGCCGGGGCTTCGCGCCGCCACAGCGACAGGCCGGGCCAGGGCGCGCTGGCCTCGCAGCGCCAGCTGGCGTCGGGCGCGAGCGCGCCCTGCGGCAGAACAAGCATCCGCGCGCCGCTCTGGTCCAGCGCGTGCTGGCACTGCGCCGCGGTGAAGTAGGGCGGCAGCGCCAGCGCGGCCACATCGGAGGCCTGCGCCGCCAGTTCGACCAGCAGGGCCGGCACGCCGTTGTCGAGCCGGCTGGCCAGCACCGGGCCCTGCACACGCAGGGCGTACAGCAGGCCGGTCAGCACATCGGCCAGCTCGCCGAAGCGCAGCGCCCAGTGGCCGTCCTTTAGGGCCAAGGCCTGCGGCTGCACGCGGGCGGCATCGAGCACGCTCGCATACAGCGCGTTGTGGGTCGGCAGGCGGCTCATGCCGGCGCTCCGCAGCCCAGGGTGCTGCGCGCCAACGCCGGCGCCTCGCGAGGGGTCGCGGTGGCCGCGGACTCCGGCAGGCTCACGCGGGCGCCGTCGAGGTCGCCGAACAGCACCTCGGGATCGGTTTCGTAGTAGCGACCCCAGGCCTCGCCCTCCTCGCCCAGCGCCTCGGCCTGCGCCCGGCACAGGAAGCGCGGGTCGAGGCCCAGTCGGGCGAAAGCGTTGCGCAGCTGGCGGGTGGCCGCGAACAGGGTCCAGCGCAGGCCGGCACCGCGCAGCAGCGGGATCAGCGAGAGGATCAGCGCGCGCGCCGCCCCCGGCGTGGCGGCGGCGAAGTTGCCGATCTCCACCACCTCGGCTCGGGGCGGCACGTGGCCCAGGCGCTCGGCGAGCACGCGCTCGACCGGTGCGCCGAGGTAGCGCTCGACGAACAGCGGACCCTCGATGGCGCAGCGCAGGCCAACCGCGGCGAGCAGTTCCCCGTCGGCGTCGCGGAAGGCCAGCAGGTGCGGCATCAGCGCCGGCGGCCGCGCATCGAAACGGTCGGCGTAGATGCGCTGGATGAAGGCCTCGACCTCGGCACGCTGGGGGTGCGCGCGGTCGATGCAGTCGGCGTGGCGGAAGGCGCGAGGCCCATGGCGGGAGGTGTCCATGGCGCAGAGCCTGCGCGCCGAAGCTTGGGTCAAGCTTGCGGTCGCGTTAAACGCGTGTTTGCGGCGGGTTAGGGATTTGGTGCGTGGGCGTGGCGCGCGTCGTATCGCAGGCGTGTCGTCTGGCGCAGTGCGCCGGGATTCGGGATTCGGGATCGGGGATTCGTAGAAGCCGGAGTGCCGGATCGCGACGCATGCCCCGCGCCCGCATAGAGTGGGCCCTGGCCCACCATGCGCTCGACACTCGCCCCGGTCCATCACCTGACGAAGGCCGAAGCCGCACGCCTTGAACCATCGGCGCCGAAGAGCGGTGCGCGATGCGCGGGGCGAGCCTCCACGCCACGGTGGGCCAGGGCCCACCCTATGGGCACTTCGGCTTCGGCTCTCGCTTCGGCTCTCGTCTCTCGCTCTTGCGGGCAGGAGCCCGCGCTCTTCAATGGGGCCCCTGGGGAGCGGCGGGAGGCTGTCGATCCGCCCGCAGGGTTGCCCGCACGGATGCGGGCAAGGTTTTCGACAGGCCAGGGAGGGCCAGTCCGAAAACCCCGACCGACTCACGCGAACCCTTCGCGCAGGGACGCGCGAAGGGCGCGGACGAGGGGTGCCCTTCTCTTTGGTTGCTTTCTCTGACTCCGGGCATCCTGCCCTCCGCCCCTGCGGGGCCGCCTTCGGCGTTCGCGCCGCTCCTGCGGCGCAGTGGGCACGCAAGAGAAAGTGACTCGGACCGGCCGAAGGACGGGCCGAATGCTCCTGCTCTTTGCTTCGAACAACGAAGCGACGAAACCAGACCGACGCGAGCATGTAGCTCCCGGTGGGCCAGGGCCCACCCTATGGGCGCTACGTGGTGCGAAGTCGGGCAGCACGGGCCCACGCCACCGCCCCGCCCGCGATCAAATCCCCCAACGCCCGCGCATGCGAGCATCCGCCGCAGACTGCGGATACCCGACATGCCCACGCCCAGCGACCTGCTCGATCGACTGTCCACCCTGCCCAACGTCGAGACCGGTCTCAACGCGTCGGACGTCGAAGCCCAGCGCGCGCGCTACGGCGACAACCGCATCGTCGAGCCGCCGCGGCACCGCTTCTGGCATGCGCTACGCGATGCCGCCGGCGATCCGATGCTGTGGTTCCTGCTGGTGGTGAGTGCGCTGTTCTTCGCCACCGGCGAGACCGTCGAGGCCGCGGTGCTGCTGCTCGCGATCCTGCCCCTGCTGGGCATGGATGCCTTCCTGCACCGGCGCACTCGGCTGTCGACCTCCGCACTCGCCAGCCGTCTGGCCAGCGAGGCCCAAGTGCTGCGCGATGGCGCATGGCGGACAGTGGCGGCGGCCGAACTGGTGCCCGGCGACCGCGTGCGCGTCGGCAGCGGCGAGGCGATTCCCGCCGATGGCCTGTGGCGCGCGGCCGAGGCGCTGCAGGTCGACGAGTCCAGCCTGAGCGGCGAGTCCGTGCCGGTACGAAAACAGGTTGCCGACCTCACGCGTGTCGTCAACGAACACTGGGGCTTCGCCGGCACCCGCGTGCTGGCCGGCCGCGGCGAGCTGCAGCTGCTCGGCACCGGCGGCGACAGCCGCTACGGCGAACTGGTGCGGCTGGCGGTGACCGCGCCGCAGCCGCGCACGCCGCTGCAGCAGGCGGTGGGCCGGCTGGTACTGCAGCTGGTGTGGATCGCGCTCGCGCTCTGCCTGCTGCTGGCGGCGGTGCGCCTGTGGCAGGGCCAGGGCTGGCTGGATGCCCTGCTCAGCGGCCTCACCCTGGCGATTGCCGCACTGCCGGAGGAGTTTCCGGTGGTGCTGAGCCTGTTCCTCGGCGTCGGCGTGTTCCGGCTGGCGCGGCGCAATGCGCTGGTGCGGCGCGCGGTCGCGGTCGAGGACATCGGCCGGGTCAGCGTGCTCTGCACCGACAAGACCGGCACCCTCACCGAAGGCCGGCTGCGGCTGCGCGAGCTGCGGCCCGCGGCGGGCCTGTCGACAGAGGCACTGGCAATGCGCGCCGCGCAGTCGGTGGCCGCCGACAGCCGCGATCCGCTGGACGCCTGCCTGCGCGAGGCCTCGGCTTCAGCGCCCGCATTGGCGGTGCGGCAGCGCTTTCCCTTCACCGAGGATCGCCGCCGCGAAACGCTGCTGCTGCTCGAAGGCGAGGCCGTGATCGCGCGCATGAAGGGCGCGCCCGAGACCGTGCTGCGCGCCTGCGTGATCGACGCGGACGAGGCGGCGCGCTGGCAGGCCGAGGCGCAGGCGCTGGCCGCGCGTGGGCTGAAGGTGCTGGCGCTGGCCGAGCACGCGATCGCTGGCGCTGGCGAGGAGAGCGTCGAGCCCGATGCGGGCTATCGGATGCTCGGACTGCTCGGCTTCGGCGATCCGCTGCGGCCCGGCGTGGCCGAAGCGGTGGCGCGCTGCCGCGCGCAGGGCCTGCGGGTGGTGATGCTGACCGGCGACCACCCAGCCACGGCCGCGGCGATCGCCGTCGAAGCGGGGCTGTGCGCAGGCGCGCCACGGGTGGTGAGCCTCGACGAGGAGATTGATGCCGAGGCGCTCGCGCAGGCCGATGTGGTCGCCCGCGCCCAGCCGAAGCAGAAGCTGGCCCTGGTGCAGGCGCTGCAGGCTTCAGGGGCGGCGGTGGCGGTGACCGGCGACGGCGTCAACGACGTGCCAGCGCTGAAGGCCGCCGATGTCGGCATCGCGATGGGCGAGCGCGGCACCCAGGCCGCCCGCGAGTCGGCTTCCATCGTTCTGCTGGACGACGACTTCGCGACGCTGGCCGGCGCGATTGCCGAAGGCCGCGCGCTGTACCGCAACCTGCGCGCCAGCTTCGCCTACCTGCTGCTGGTGCACCTGCCCTTCGTGCTCAGCGCGGCCCTGGTGCCGGCCCTCGGCGGGCCGCTGCTGTTCCTGCCCATCCACATCGTCTGGCTTGAGCTGATCATCCATCCCAGCGCGATGCTGGGCTTCCAGCGCGAGGCCAGCGACGGCGACGGCGGCGCACCGACGCGCGCCGGCCAGATGTTCGATGGGCGCTCGTGGTGGCGTCTCCTGCTCGGCGGCGGCCTCGGCTGCGCCGCGGTGCTGCTGGCGCAGGCGCTGCCGGGCGGATTCGGCTCAGGCAATTCCGATTCCGCTCACCGCGCGCTGGCGCTGGCCGCGCTGGTGGCGTTCAGCGCGGTCGTGCTGACCGGCCTCGGCCGCAACCGCAGCGCCCGCCTGATCGCCGCGCTGTCGTTGGCCAGCCTGGCGCTGACCCTGTGGCCCGCGGCGAGCGGCGTGCTCGGCACCTCGGCACCGGCATTCGCACCGCTGCTGCTCGCGCTTGCGCTGGGCACCGCGGCCGCAGTCGCTGCGCTGGCGCTGCAACCGCTGGGTCGGGCGCGGGCTGCGTGAGCCGGGATTCGGGATTCGGGATTCGGGATTCGGGATTCGGGATTCGGGATTCGGGATTCGAGAGAGGCTCGCGTTGGGGCGAGCGCGATGCAAGCCCGCCGTCGCATAGGGTGGGCCCTGGCCCACCATGACCTCGACACTCGACCCCGTGCATGGCAACGCAGATCTCCGCGTGCGACGAGGCGTTTCGAATCGACGACCGAGGCGAGAGTGAAGCTCACGGTGGGCCAGGGCCCACCCTGTGCGGATCTCGCTTCCGCTTCCGCTTCCGCTTCCGCTTCCGCTTCCGCTTCCGCTTCCGCTTCCGCTCCGGCTTCGGCTTCGGCTCCGGCTCGGGTTCGGGCTTCGGCTCTGGCTCTCGCTTCAGCTCTGGCTCTTGCGGGCAGGAGCCCGCGCTCCGCCCGGGGCCCCTGGGGAGCGGCGGGAGTTCGTGGATCAGCCCGCAGGGGCGGCCGCAGGGATGCGGCCGATGTTCGTGACAGGCCAGGGACGGCCTGTCCACGAACACCCACGGACTCCCGCGAACCCTTCGCGCACGGAGGCGCGAAGGGCGCGGACGAGGGGTGGCCTTTCTCTTGCCTACTTCTCTTGACTCCGGGCGTCCTGCCCTCCGCCCCTCCGGGGCCGCCTTCGGCGTTCGCGCCGCTCCTGCGGCGCAGTGGCCACGCAAAGAGAAGTAGGTCGGGTAGCCCGAAGGGCTGACCGAAAGCTCTTGCTCTGCGATTCAAGCGACAGAGCTACAGAGCGACAGAGCCCCCAAGCAACACCGGGGCGAGTGCGAAGGCCATGGTGGGCCAGGGCCCACCCTATGACAGCACCGAGGTCGGGCCGGCCGAAGGACGGACCGAAAGCTCTCGCTCTTCGCTTCCAGCGACGAACGCGCAGAGCCATACCGACGCGAGCGTCGAGCCCATGGTGGGCCAGGGCCCACCCTATGACAGTCGCCGGGGGCGGCTCGCCAGCAGAGCGAAGCGCCGTCCCGACTCAGCCCACCGCCCCGAACAGCGCCCCCGCCGCCCAGGTGCAGGCCATCGCCAGCCCGCCCCAGAACAGCACGCGCAACGCACCGCGCAGGATCGGCGCGCCGCCGGCCCAGGCGGCCAGGGCACCCAGCGCACACAGCAGCAACAGGCTGCCCGCCAGTACCAGCGTCGCCATCGCGACGGGCGCGGCGAGCAGAACCAGCAGCAACGGCAGGCCGGCGCCGGTGGCGAAGGCCGCGGCCGAGGCCAGCGCCGCCTGCACGGGGCGGGCGCGCTGCTGCTCGGTGATGCCCAGCTCGTCGCGGGCATGTGCGCCAAGCGCGTCGTGCGCGGTGAGCGCAATGGCGACTTCGCGGGCCAGCGCGGGCGGCAGTCCGCGCGCCTGCTGCAGGGCGACCAGCTCCTCCAGCTCGGCCTCGGGCGTCTCGGCGAGTTCGCGGCGTTCGCGCGCGAGATCGGCGCCCTCGATGTCGGCCTGGGTGCTGACCGAGATGTACTCGCCGGCCGCCATCGACAGCGCGCCGGCGACGAGGCCTGCCGTGCCGGCGACCAGCACCGCGGAGGCCTCACCGCCCGCTGCGGCCACGCCCAGCACCAGGCTGGCCGTCGAGATCAGGCCGTCATTGGCGCCCAGCACCGCCGCGCGCAGCCAGCCGCCGCGATGCACGCCGTGACCCTCGACGTGCCAGCGACGCATCATGCGCGCGGGCCGGGCAGCATCCGCCGCAGGGTGTCGTCACGGCGCAGGTAGTGGTGGTAGAGGCCGGCCAGCGCGTGCAGGCCGATCAGGGCGTAGCCAACGGTGGCGCCGATCTCGTGCCATTCCTCGAGGGTGTGGGCGAGATCGCCGTTCTCGCCGACCAGGGCCGGCACCGGAATGCCCCAGAGGCTGATCGATGCCCCTTCGGCCGAGAGGATCAGCCAGCCGACGAGGGGCATGCCGATCATGAACCCGTACAGGGCCAGGTGGCCGGCGGTCGCGGCGAGCTTCTGCAGGGCCGGCAGCGGCGGGCTGACCGGCGGGATCGGGCCGCGCAGGCGCAGGGCGATGCGGGCGATCACGAACAGCAGCACGGTCAGGCCACCGGAGAAATGGATCGCCTTCATCAGCTCGCGCGGCTCGCTGCCGCGCGGGAAGAGGCCGCGGAACTCCATGCAGACGTAGACCACCGCGATCAGCAGCAGGGTCAACCAGTGCAGCGCGATCAGCGGGCGGGGATAGCGGGCTTGGCTCATGGCACGACCTCGTGGCTTGGGGATGGGAATGCGTTGTAGTGGGGCTGGCACATCGGCTGGCAACGCAGGTGGAACGCGCGAGCGCGGCGCTTCCGTTGCTGCCGGCGCGAATCCGCTTGGAACTTGCCGAATGGCACGGCTCTGCGCATGGTGGTCGCCCATGCGCGCGCATGTCCACGGCCTTCTTGGCGACGGCGAGCGCTGCGCATCGCATCCTGCAAGCCGATTCCGCCAAGGAGCCCCGTCCACGCATGATCCATCGACTGCCCCCCTGGGTCCTGAGCGGTGGCGCCGTGCTGGCCGCGGTCGCCGGCATGGTCAACGTGATCGCCCTGCTCAGCTTTGAGCACCAGGCGGTGTCGCACCTGACCGGCAACACCAGCTACGTGGCCGCAGCGCTGGCCCAGCTCGACTTCGCCAGCGCCGCGCACTTCGGATCGATCCTGCTGGCCTTTTTCGTCGGCACCGCGATCAGCGGCTTCCTGATCCAGGACAGCACGCTGCGGCTGGGCCGCCGCTACGGCGTCGGGCTGTCCTTGGTCGGCGCGCTGCTGATCGTCGCGGTGCCGCTGTTCGAGGCGCGCAGTTCGCTGGGCCTGTACGCGGCGGCGCTGGCCTGCGGCCTGCAGAACGCGATGGTCAGCACCTACAGCGGCGCGGTGGTGCGCACCACCCATGTGTCCGGCATGTTCACCGACCTCGGCATCGCGCTCGGTCATTGGCTGCGCGGCATGCCGGTGGAAACGCGCCGGGTCAGCCTGTGCCTGCTGGTGATTGGCGGCTTCAGCCTGGGCGGCGTGCTCGGTGCCCTTGGCTTCGACCGGCTCGGCTATGCCGCGCTCTACCTGCCGGCGGGCCTCGTGCTCACGGCGGCGCTGGGCTACGCCCTGCTGCATTACCGCGGGCGCACCGGCTGAGCGGGTTTCACCGACGCCTCGGGCGTGCCGGTGTCGGCGCCCTCGGCCTCGCGCAGGGCGGCCACCTCGTCCTCGAAGTCCTCGCCGTGGTGGTCGGGCTCGCGGTGCTTGCGGATCAGCGCCAGGTTGCGCAGGTAGACGATCAGGCCAAAGCTCTGGCCGAGGATGATCACCGCGTCGCCGGTGTGCAGGGCATAGGCCAGCAGCAGCAGGCTGCCGGACAGTGACAGGTACCAGAACTGCACCGGATTGACCGAGGCCTGGGCGCGCTCGGAGGCATACAGCTGGACCACGAAGCGGCCGGTGAACAGCGCCTGGCCAATGAAGCCGAGCGCGAACCACAGCGGTGCAGCACGTTCGACGGCCGCCTTGGCCACCGGCGCCTCGTGGCTGATGAGGCCGGCCGCGAGCGCGAGCCCGGCCAGGCCCAGCCAGAGCCAGAGGAAAGAGATCGCCCGGCCCCGCGCGGCGCGCTGCACCAGCTCGATGTTGCGCAGGTAGATGGCGAGGCCAACGATCTGGCCAAGCGCGATCACCGCATCGCGCTGGTGCGCGGCATAGGCCAGCAGCAGCACCGAGCCGACCACGCTGAAGAACCAGAAGTGCACCGGCAGCAGGGAGCGCCGGGCGCGCTCGGACAGCACCCACTGCACCAGGAAGCGCGCCGAGAACGCGGCCTGCGCAACGAGGCCCACCCCCAGCCAGATCGGATCGGCGAAGTTCACGAGGGCCGCTGCTCGTTGAGCGTGGTCACCCGCGTGCGCCGGCCCAGCCAGGCCACGCCGAACAGATCGACGATGCCGACCCACAGCCGGTTCCAGGTGCCGTAGTGCGATTGCCCCGCACCGCGCGGGCGGTGGTTGACCGGCAGGCTGTCGACGTTCCAGCCGCCCTGGCGAATCAGCGCGGGAATGAAGCGGTGCATGTGGTCGAAGGCCGGTGCGTTGAGCAGGGCCGCGCGCTCGACCACGCGGATGCCGCAGCCGCTGTCGGGCGTCGAGTCGCGCAGCAGGCCGCTGCGCACGGCGTTGGCGATCTTCGAGGACATCCGCTTGATGCCGGAATCGCGCCGACTGACCCGCCAGCCCTGGATCAGCTTGAGCGCGGGATCGGCGCGGCGCTCGATCTCGGCGAGCAGGCGCGGCAGGTCGGCGGGATCGTTCTGGGCGTCGCCGTCGAGCGTACCGATCCAGACGCCGCGGGCATGCCGCACGCCATTGATCAGCGCGGTGCTCTGGCCGGCATTGCGAACATGCCGCAGCACGCGCAGCTGCGGCAGGCGCTGCTGCAGCCGGGCCAGCACGGCCGGACTGTCGTCGCTGCTGGCGTCGTCGACCACCACGATCTCGTAGTCGCGGCGGCCGGCGAACGCGGCCGCCACCTCGTCGATCAGGCCGGGCAGGTTGCCGGCTTCGTTGTGGGCGGGGATGACGACCGAAATCGTCAGGCGGTCGGAAGCGTCCAAGGGCTCAGTCATCCGGATCGAGATGGAGGGGAGAGGTTTCGTCGGGGGTCGGCGGCACGCAGCCCGCGCGCAGGCCGGCGGCATTGACCAGGAACCAGTGGCGGCGGTTGGACACGCCGACCTCGATGGCCTGGGCCGGATCGATACAGTCGTCCTTGTCGGTGCGCTGGATCAGCATCCAGTGACGATCGGACTCGCGCAGCCAGGCGTCGGCCAGCTGGCGCTGGTGCTCGACCGGAGTCTTGAAGCCGAAGGCGCGAACCTCGTCCACGCCCTGCAGCAGGAACTGCTCGGGCGCACCGACCAGGCCCAGCGCCGCACCCTCGGGCAGCAGCGCCTGCGCGCGCTCCATCAGCGCGCGCCCCGAGCGCGCGCCATTCATGTCGGGGTAGCCGAACAGGCCGTAGCCGCTCCAGACCAGCGTCATCACCACGGCAAAGGCGAGCGCACCGCGCCGCCACAGCGCGACGCAGGCCAGCATGCCGAGCGCGCCGACACCCAGCAGCCAGTCCCATGGGGCGACGCCGTTCTGCTCCAGCACGCGCTGGGCAAAGCGCGGCTCGCCGATCAGCGCCCAGCCCGCAGCCACGGCGAGCAGGCCGGCGATGGCGAGGCCCAGGGCCCACAGCGCGCGCTGCACGCCGGCGCGGCGCAGCAGGCCCGGCAGCAGAGGCGCCAGCGCCATCGCCAGCGCCGGCACCGCCGGCAGCAGGTAGACACCGCGCTTGCCCGGCGACAGCGAGAAGAACAGCAGCACCAGCGCCACCCAGCCGATCAGCAGCAGCGGCCGCGCATCGCCACGACGCATCCGCCGCCACCAGGCCGGCAGCGCCCAGGGCAGCAGCAGGGCGAGCGGCAGCCACAGCACCGGCACCACCTCGACCAGGTAGTACCACCAGGGCTTCAGGTGCATCCACGCGTTGGCGTAGCGGGTGACGGTCTGCTTGAACAGCAGGTCGTCGCGGTAGGCGGCGAGCTCGGCGTTGCCCGGCTGGGCGGCGAAGTACAGCAGCGGCAGCGCCCAAGCAAGGATCGGCAGCAGCATCGCCAGCGGGCCCAGCGCCCAGCGCCAGCCACCGTCGAAGCGGGCCAGCCCGCGCATGCCGCGGACACGCGCCACGGCGTAAGGGATCAGCAGCAGCCAGGGCAGGAAGCCGGTGCCCTTGGTGATGACGCCGAGGCCGGTGGCGACCCCGGCCAGCGCATACCAGCCCCAGGCCGGGCCCAGCAGCAGATGGCGGAGGAGGCCGTACAGGCCCAGCGTGGTGAACAGCACCAGCACCATATCGATCTGCGCGGTGCGGCCCTGCAGGGTGAACTGAACGCAGAACAGCAGGCCGAGCGCACCCCAGAAGGCGACGCGGCGGTTGTAGACACGACGCAGCAGATCCCAGGTCAGCGCCAGCGTGCCGAAGGCCGCCAGCAGCGAGGGCAGCAGGAAGGCCAGCCGGGTCTGCCCGGTCAGCGCATAGGCCGCGGCCTGCAGCCACAGGAACACCGGCGGCTTCTCCGCATACAGCTCGGGCCCGCGGTGCGGCACCCACCAGCGCGCGGTCTCGACCATGTCGCGGCCCATCAGCGCGAAGCGCGGCTCGTCCGCCGGCCAGGGTTCGCGCAGGCCGTAGCCCACGCCCAGCAGCCACAGCGCCAGCGCGGCGAGCAGCCAGAGGTCGAGAGGCGCGCGCGGACGCGGCACGGCGGCGAGGAGGGGAGCCATGGGGGAAGAATGCTTGAGCGGGTTTGCGGAAAGCTTGGCAGGGAGTGAGTGATTCGTTAAGTCCCGCGGACCAGAGGCGTCGCTGCGGATTGCTGCGCGCTGCGCCCGCAGCAGCGCCGTCGGCTCGCGCTTCTGTCCGCGCGAGGCCTCGATCCGCCCGCATGGACGCGCACCCGTGCCGGCGCCGCCGGCACGACGGAATGCCTTAACGCGCGCTTCGCCACCCTGTCGCCCAAGTCCACTGCCCGCCCGCACTTCACCATGTCCGCGCTCCCCGCCCACCCCGTCTCGATCGAGTACACGGATGCAGCCAGCGCCGAACAGCGCGCGCTGCGCTGGATCCTGCTCGCCATCGCCGCCTTCGCGGTCGCTGCGCTGTGGCTGCGGCCGGCGCTGCCGGTGGACGAGACCCGCTACCTCGCGGTGGCCTGGGAGATGTGGTGGCGCGGTGACTTCGTGCTGCCCTGGCTCCACGGTGAGCCCTACCACCACAAGCCGCCGCTGCTGTTCTGGCTGATCCATGCCGGCTGGTCGGTGTTCGGCGTCAACGAGGCCTGGCCGCGTCTCGTGAGTCCGCTGGCGGCCGTGGCCGCGGTGTTCGGCCTGCGCGCGCTGGCCCGCGCCCTGTGGCCTGAGCGCGCGAACGTCGCCGCGCTGGCGCCGCTGTTGGCCTTCGGCAGCCTGTATCTGTTCGCCTACGCCTCGCTGCTGATGTTCGACACCCTGCTGCTGGCCCTTCTGCTGGCGGCCTGGCTGCAGCTCCACCGCCTGCTGTCGGCGCCGTCGGCCAGCGCGGCCGCGCTGTTCCTGCTGTGGGCGGCGCTGGCCCTGCTGTGCAAGGGTCCGGTCGCACTGGTCCACCTGCTGGCGCCGATCCTCACCTGGCCCTGGTGGCGGCCGCACGGAGAGCCCGCGCTCAAGCGCATGGCGCTGCCCCTGCTATTGAGCCTGCTGGCCCTGCTGCCCCTGCTGCTGTGGGCGCTGGCCGCCAGCGAGCGCGGCGGCGAAGCCTTCCGCCAGGCCCTGCTGTTCGGCCAGACCCTCGACCGGGTGCAGGGGGCGATGGGCCACCCGCGACCGTTCTGGTTCTACCTGCCCTTCCTGCTGCTGCTGCCCCTGCCCTGGAGCCTGTGGCCGCGCGCCTGGCGCGCGCTGGGCCGGGTGCGGACGCTGGCGCGCGAACCCGGCGCGCGCTTCGCGCTGGCGACCTTGGGCGTGGCTTCGCTGGTCCACCTGTTCGTCGCCGGCAAGCAGGTCCACTACCTGATCCCGATGTTTGCGCTGGCCTGCCTGCTGCTGGCGCGTCTGCTCGCGGAAGAAAGCGCCCCCCTGCGCGCGGTGCAGAGGATCGCCCTCGGCGGCGCGGTCAGCCTGCTGCTCGCGCTGGCGCTGGCGTCGGGCAGCCTGTCGACGCGCTACCCGATGCAGGCGATCGGCGAGCAGCTCGCCGCCGTCGAAGCGCAGGGCCGGCCCATCGCCTACATCGGCCACTACCAGGGCGAGTTCCACTTCGCTGGGCGCCTGCGTCAACCGATCGCGGAGCTCTCGCCGGCGGATGCGCTGGCCTGGGCGCAGGCCCATCCGCAGGGGCTGCTGTTCGCTCGCGACAAGCGGCTGCGCGGTGCGCTGGCGGCGCACAGCGAGGCCCGCTTCGACTACAAGCGCAGCCCGCTGTGGCTGCTGCCGGCACGCGCCTTCATCGATGGCGCGGTGCAGGCGCGCGAGCCCGACCCGGCAGACAGCGTGCTGGAGTCCGACGGGTTCGCGATCGCGTCGTCGCCGTCGTCGATCAGCCGATAGCCCAGCCCGTACACGGTGCGGATCAAAGGGCGATCGAAGGGCCGATCGAGCACCGCCCGCAGCGCGCCCATCAGGCTGTGCAGGGCGTCGATGCCGGGCGCCTGCGCGCCCCAGACCTGCTCGGCGAGCCGCGCGCTGTCGACCACGGCAGGGCTCGCGCGCAGCAGCGCCTCCAGCAGTCGCGCCTGCAGGGCGGAGAGCGCGAGCCGGCGCCCTGCCCGGCTGAACCCGCCGCCATGCGGATCGAAGCAGAGCTCGCCGGCACGCAGCGGGCCGCCAGCGTGCCGGCGCCGCTGCAGGGTGAGCAGACGGGCCTCCAGTTCGAGCAGGGCGAAGGGCTTGGGCAGGTAGTCGTCAGCCCCGCTGCCGAAGCCGGCCAGGCGGTCGTCGAGATCGCGGCGCGCACTCAGCATCAGCACCGGCACCGCGTGGCCGCGGGCGCGCAGCCGGGCGCACAGCGCCAGCCCGTCGAGGCGCGGCAGCTCAAGGTCGAGCACCAGCGCATCGAAGTCCCCAGTCTCGGCCATGCGCAGGCCCTGCAGGCCATCGCCGGCGTGATCGACGCAATGCCCGCGCGCCTCCAGGAACTCCCAGAGGTTGGCGGCGAGGTCGCGCTGGTCTTCGACGATCAGGATCTTCATCGGCGGCTCGCATCCAGAGGGGTCAGCGCCGAAAGAGGACGGGCGAAATGCGTCCCCGGCCTTCCCGCCTCCGCCAGCGCAAGCCAGCGGAAACCCCGTGGAAGACGGCGCCGCACACATTCCGCCGCAGCAGGCTTTCGCCAGCCTTGCCCGAGGGTTAAGACGCCGTTGCGAGCCCGCCCCGCCGCGGCGCGTCAGTGCGAACGCGCCGTGGCAGGGACAGGGCGCGGGCGATCAGTCGCGCTCTTCGCGCAGGATCGCGCCGCTGCGGCCGTCGATCTTCAGTTCGACCCACTGGCCCTGCGGGTTGCGCGCATCGCATTCCCAGTAGCCGTTGTCGAACTCCAGCTCGCGGATCTGGGTGTAGCCGGCGGCGCTGAGGCGCGCCGTGATCTCGGCGCTGCTGAGGAAGCCTGCGTTGGCCGGCGGCTGGCCGTCCAGGGTCTCGGACAGCACATCGCCGCTGACGCCGTGGACGACCAGCTCGACGCGCTGACCAGCGGCGTTCTGCGCTTCCAGCTCCCACAGGCCGTCGTCGCGCTCCATGTCGCGCAGGTTGCGGTAGCCGGCCGCGCCCAGCAGCGTGCGCAGTTCGGCGGAGCTCAGTGCGCCCTCGCCGCGCGGGCCGATGGCATCGACCACGCCGCTGGCGGGATTGACCAGCAGGTCCACGCGACGGCCATCGGCGGCGGTGGCCTCGGCGGTCCACAGGCCGTACTGGAACTCGAGCTCATAGGCGGCGACGAAGCCACGGCTTTCGATGAGGCCCAGCGCGGCGCGCGCATCGGGGGCGTTCTGGGCGGAGGTGGCGAAAGCCAGCGACAGCAGGCTGGTGGACAGGACAGTGCGGTACATGCGGAAGCTCCGGGGAAGGCCCTTGGGGCCGGGTGGGAGCACTCTGCAGGACGCTGTCACGCGCCACTCTGACGCGCGCGTTCACACAGGGTTTAGCGCGAGCCTGTCGACGCTACCTCCCACCTCAACGCGGATCGTCACCGCAGCGAAAGCCGGTGAAGTCGTAGTCGACCGCGGTGCCATTGCTCACGCTCACGGTCACGCTGACCGGCTGAATGCCGGGGCAAGCGAAGCTGAGGGTCGGGCTGCTGCTCTGCGGATAGTGGGTGGTGACCCAACCCACGCGCACCGACCAGCCGTAGTGCAGGCGATCCTCGTCGCCCGGGTTGACCGCATACACGCGCGGCCAGGCCTCGCAGGTCGCGCTGTTGCGCCCGGTGACGCACTCGAGGATGGCGTAGACCGGCTCATTGACCTCGATCGACTTCGGACAGGTGACGTCGGGCGCCGCCACCACATAGAACGTCCCGTCGCTGTCGGTCTTGGGGATGGTGCAGAGCACCGGCGTTTTGCGTGGGGCGGGGCCTGAACCCGCCGGCGTGCGCGGTCCGGTCTCGGGCACCTTGATGGGTTCCGCCGCCGCGGCAGCGGCACACGTCAGCAGCAGGGACAGGGCAAGCAGGGGCGGGTTCATGGCGAATCCTCGATGGACGCAGGCGCAGGTGCTGCGACGGGTGGCGTGGGATCGATGCGGGCGGCATCGCACTGCAGGAACCGGGCGCGCGCCTCGCGCGGCGCGTCCGCGGCTGGCGCTGCGCTGTAGGCAGCGCAGTCCGGTGCTCCGTACAGCCGCCGCAGCAGACCGAGCAGATCTGCGCGATTGCCCGCATCGAAGTCCGCGAGCTGCGGCCAGCCGCGCGCCGGCAGCAGCATCTCGCGGGCGCGCGCCAACTGACCGCGCTGGAGCAGCTGGCGCGCGAACACGGCGCGGAAAAACATCGGCAGGGGTGACAGCGGCTGACGCGCACGCGAAGCGCTGTCGATCGCCGCGGTGAAGTCGGCGTCGGCGGCGTCGGTACCGGGCTGCAGATGCACGCGCAGCTGGGCCGCGTTGAAGCGCGCCCGCGCCGCATTCAGGTGATGGTCGCCGAGGCTGGCGGCGTACTCGACGGCCGCCGCGCTGTAGGCATCGGCGGCCTCGGCGAAGCGCTGCTGGGCCATGCGCAGGCTGGCGCGGCTGGCGTGCAGATGGGCCAGCACCGCCGAACGTTGGCCGAAGCGCTCCGGCAGGGCGGTCGAAAGCGCCTGCAGGTCAGCCTCGGCGTCGTCCAGCCTGCCGAGCTCGATCAGCACGTCCAGCCGATGCAGCCGGGTGAGCACGGTGCCGCCCTCACCCGTCTCTCCCTGGCTCTCCAGCAGGGCAGCCAGCACGGCGAGCGCTTCCTCACTTCGGCCGGCCAGGCGCAGCGCGCGCGCCTGCAGCCAGAGCAGCTCGCGGCGCAGGGTCGGCTCCAGCGCGGGCGCGCGCGGCAGCAGCGGCTGCAGCGCGGCGAGTGCGGGGCTCGCCTCCTGCTGCTGCAGCCAGCGCTGCGCGTCGATCAGGGCGATCCGCGGATCGTCGGGTGCGGCGGCGCGCAGCTGCTCGATGCGCTCAGCCGCAAGCTCGAGCTTCTGCGCCAGCACGGCCTCGCGGGCCGCCGCCAGCTGCAGTCGCCGCAGCAGCTCGGCATCCACCTGCAGGCGTTCGGCATTCGCCAGCGCGCGCTGCAGCCCGCCGTCGTCCTCCAGAATGCCGAGCGCACTGCGGATTTCACTGACCTGCGCGCTCAGCTCGGCCGCCAGGGCAGGCTGCGTCGCCTGCAGGGCATGCAGCCGCTCGGCGGCCGCCTGCAGCACCTCGCGCACGCGGGTCTCGCCGCCCTCCGAACGCGTCGGATCGGCGGCCAGGAAGGCTTCGTTGAGGATGCCCAGCGCGGCCACCGCACGATCGCGCTCATGCGCCGCGACACGCCCCTGCCGCCACACCTGGGCGGCGGCAGCAACGAGGATCACGGCGCTGAGCGAGGCCAGCGCGGCCACCAGCGCATGCCGCTGCAGGAAGCGCTGGAGGCGATACCAGCGGCGCCCCTGGCGCGCCTGCACCGGACGCCGCTGCAGCCAATTCTGCAGATCCTCATCGAAGGCTTCGACGCTGCCGTAGCGCTGCGCGGGTGGCTTGCGCAGGGCTTTCTGCACCACCGCCTCGAGATCCCCGCGCAGCGCGCGTGCCCAGACCGGCAGATCCTCACGGCCCAGCCTGGAGGCCGCCCGCGGCCGCGCCAGGCAGCTCTGGGCCAGGGTCGGTGGCGTCGCTTCGAGAATGAGCCGTTCGGCCGCACCGGCCGAGCAGTCCGTGAGATCGAAGGGCGGCGTCCCAGCAAGCAGCTCGTAGAGGAGCGCACCGAGCGCGTAGACGTCGGTGGCGATCGTGATGCGCTCGCCGCGCACCTGCTCGGGCGCGGCATAGGCCGGAGTGAGGAAGCGCGCCGCGGTCTGGGTGCGCTCCTGCGGGTCGGCGTCGATGAAGCGGGCCAGCCCGAAATCGAGCAGACGGGGGCGACCCTCCTCGTCCACCATCACGTTCGATGGCTTGAGGTCGCGATGCACCAGCAGGGCCCGGTGCGCATGGGCGACGGCGGCCAGCACGCCGCGGAACAGCCCGATGCGCTCGCGCAGGCCGAGGCGACGACGCGCACACCAGGCCATCAGCGGTTCGCCGCGCACGCGCTCCATGGCGACGAAGGCGATGCCTTCGGCGCTTCGGCCGGCCTCCAGCAGGCGGGCGATGCCCGGGTGATCGAGACTCGCGAGGGCGCGCGCTTCCTCGCGCAGACGTGATTCGGCCAACGGATCCCGGCGATCGCTGCGCAGGATCTTGATCGCCGCATGCTGCTCGACGCCGTCGCGGGTGCAGACGCCGTGGAGCACGCGTCCCATGCCGCCGCGGCCCAGCTCACCGGCGATCGCAAAGCGCCCGATGCGCGCGGGCAGGGGCTCCGCCGCTTCGGCACACCAGCCCTGCAGCGCCGCCTCGGGGCGCTGGGTGGGCGCGTCGGCGATCACCTGGTCGTGCTGGAGCAGGCGCCGCAGCCCCTCACGCAGCGCAGCGTCATCACCCTCCAGCCGCGCAAGCCAGTCCTCGCGGGCTTCCGGCGCCAGCGCGATCGCCTCCTCGAAGAGCGCGCGCAGACGCCGAAAGCGCAGCGCTTCGTCGGGGTGGATTTCAGCCCTCACCGTCCAGTTCCATCTGTCCGGCCAACCAGCTGCGGGCGAAGCGCCACTGTCGCACCACGGTGGGCACGGAGACGCCGGTCAACGCGGCCACCGCCTCGATGGTCAGTCCAGCGAACACGCGCAGCTCGACCACGCGCGCGCAGTCGGGGTCGAGCTGCGCCAGCCGGTTCAGGGCCTGGTCCAGCGCCAGCCAATCCGTGTGGTCGCCTTGCCGGGGCAGATCGACCTCGCGGGCATCCTGCAAGGCCAGCACCACGGCCCCCGCCCCGCGCTTCTCCGCGCTGCGGGCGCGGAGATAGTCGATCACCACCCGCCGCAGCAGCGACGCGGCGATGGCGAAGAAGTGGTCGCGGTTCTGCCAGTCGACCACGCGCTGCGCATGCAGCCGGATGAAGGCTTCATTCGCCAGCGCCGTCGCCGACAGGGTGGGCGTGCCGTCGATCTCCCTCAGCTGGCTGCCGGCCAGCCCTCTCAGCATGGGATACAGCTGCTCGATGATGCGCGCTTCGGCGCCGCGGTCGCCCGAACGCCAGCGCTCCAGCAGCTCGGTGATGTCGCCGGAAGGTTCGTTCACGTCGCGATCCCGCAACAGGGCAAGCGCGCGAGTGTAGGTTCCGGCAGCGCGCGTCGCCAATCCGGTCGGCGCGGCGTGGCACACAGGCATCGCTCTCAAGTGCAAGCGCTCACGGCGCGCGCTCCGACCCGCGCGGCAGCAGCGACTGCAGCTGCTCGGGCACGAAGCCATTGATCCGATGGGTGGCGGTGAACAGCACCGGCACGCTGTCGATGCCGAGTTCGCGGGCAAGGCGCGCGGCCTCGCTGTCGGTGTCGACGCTGAGTTCGTGGTAGGCGATCGCGTGTTCGCCCATCCAGCGCCGCAGCTGGGCGCAGGCCGGGCAGGTACTGAGGGTGAACACCACCGGCTGGGGCAACTCGGCCAGCGCGGCGACCGGCGCGCCCAACACCTCCACGGCGGGGGGCTCCGGCGTCGTGAACCACCAGCGGGTGAGCAGGCTGCCGCCAAGGGTGCCGGCCAGCACGATGATCAGCATCAGCAGCGCGGACTTGAGCGTCTGCATGGGAATCCTCCGGGCGAAGCCGCAGCCCGGCGCAAGGCCGGGCCGCAGCAGGGGCGCGACGGGCGCGCGTTCTGGCTCAGCCGGGCATCAGGGGATGATGCAGCGGCGACTCAGCATGCAGCTCTCGTACAGGCCCACGCAGCGCGGATGGTCTTCGCCATAGGACCAGTCGCAATCGTTCTGCAGCTGCGAGCAGCAGATGTACATGCTGTAGTTGATCGACTGCGCCTGCACGCCAGCACCGACCGCGGAGCCGATGGCCAGCAGCGCGCCCAGCATCAGTTTGCTGATCTTCATGGTGTTCTCCCTCATTAGGTTTTGATGGGAGGATCCCGCCTGCGTCCGCTTGTACCGCGTCCATGCCGCGGTCGTCGGCGTCCTCCCTTGACACTACGCGCGCTCGGGCGCCCGATCTGATCAGCGCGCAGCCACGACAGTTCGTAACCGGGGCGGCACTGCCGGGTCGGCGGCTCGCCGGGGCAAGGGGGTCATCCCAGTGGCCAGGCCACGCGATAGGCCGGGCCGCCGGCGCCTGAGCCGTTGCCAGCAGGTGTGCGCAGGGCCCGTATTCGCCAACGTGGCCGCGGCCAAGCGCGAACGGAGCAGCGCGCCTGCCGAGGCATCCGCAGCAGGCGCCATCGCGGCTGGCTAGACTGCGGCCACGCCTGCAGGCGCGCCCTGTCCTGCGCTTGGGAGCCCCGTGTGACCGCGATCGGAACTCGTCTCTCGGCCCTCCTGGAGGAGCGCCGCGCCCTCCTGCAGGCGCTCAATGGCAGCGCCTTCGAGGCCCTGCTGGCCGGTGCGGTCGGCCCGCACCTCGACCGCCTGCTGGCCGCCTCGGACTACGCCTTCGAGCAGCTGTGCAAGCGGCCGGCGCTGATGTCGCAGCTGCTGGAGCCCGAGCCGGAGCCGACGCTCGACGGGCTCGACGAGGCCGCGGCGATGGCCGCGCTGCGCCGCTGGCGCCACGCCGAATCGCTGCGTCAGATCGCCCGCGATGTGGCCGGCATCGACACGGTGCAGGACACCGTGCGCGCCAGCGCCGTGCTGGCCGATCGCTGCTGCCAGCTCGCGCTCGACTACGCCATGGCGGTGCTGGTGGCGCGCCACGGCCAGCCGCGCTCGCGCGAGGGTGCAGCACAGCAGCTGGTGGTGTTCGGCCTTGGCAAGCAGGGCGGCAGCGAGCTCAACTTCAGCTCCGACATCGACCTGGTCTTCGCCTATCCGGAGGGCGGTGAGACCGACGGCGCGCGCGCGCTCGACAACGAGAGCTTCTTCGTGCGCCTGGGCCAGATGCTGATCCGCCTGCTCGGCGAGGTCACCGTCGACGGCTTCGTCTACCGCGTCGACATGCGACTGCGGCCGTTCGGCAATTCCGGCCGGCTGGCGCTGTCGTTCGCGGCGATGGAGCACTACTTCCAGCGCGAGGGCCGCGACTGGGAGCGCTACGCCTGGATCAAGGCGCGCCCGATCGCCGGCGACATTGAGGCCGGCGAGGCCTTCCTGCGCTCGCTGCGGCCCTTCATCTACCGCCGCTACTTCGACTACACGGCCTACGAGGGCCTGCGCGAGATGAAGGCCATGATCGAGGCCGAGGTGCAGCGCCGCGAGCTGGCCGAGCATCTGAAACTCGGCCCCGGCGGCATCCGCGAGATCGAGTTCATGGTCCAGCTGCAGCAGCTGATCCGCGGCGGCCGCGAGCCGGCGCTGCGCGCGCGCGGCCTGGAGCCGGCGCTGGCCGCGCTGCGCGAGGGCGGACACGTCGACGAGGCCCGTGCCGACGCCCTGCTCGCCGCGTACCGCCTGCTGCGCCACGTCGAGAACCGCCTGCAGATGCTGCGCGAGCAGCAGGCGCACGAACTGCCGGAAGATCCCTTCGAGCAGCTGCGCCTCGCGCGTGGCCTGGGCTTCGCTGACTACGCGGCGCTGCTGGAGGCGCTGAACGTCCAGCGTGCGCTCGTGCGTGCGGCCTTCGAGGAAGTCTTCGAAGGCGGCCGCGGCGAGACCGCCAGCCCGCGCGCCGGGCTGATGCAGGACTACTGGCGGCAGATCGACCGCGAGCCGCCGATCGAGCTGCTGCGGCAGGTCGGCTTCACCCAGCCCGAAGAGGCCCAGCAGCGCCTGCGCCAGTTCGCCGCCAGCCCCGTGCGTGCGCAGCTGTCGGCGCGCGCCCGCGCGCGGCTCGACCGGCTGGTGCCGGCCCTGCTCGATGCCCTGCCCGCACGACCACAGCCGCAGAAGCTGCTGGAGCGCGTGCTGCACTTCCTGCATGCGGTGCTGCGTCGCTCCAGCTACCTCGCCCTGCTCGACGAAAGCGCACCGGCGCGCGAGCGCCTGCTCGACACCTTCGTCGCCAGCACCTGGATGGCCGAGCGCCTGTCGGCGCATCCGCTGCTGCTCGACGACCTGCTCGACACCCGCAGCCAGGGCGCGCCGGAATCGCTGCAGGCGATCGCCGACGAACTGCAGCAGGCCCTGGTCGAGGTGCCGCTGGACGACATCGAGCGCCTGCTGCCGGCGCTGAACGAGTTCCGCCAGAGCGTGGCCTTCCGCATCGCCCGCGCCACCCTGTTCGGCGGCCAGGCCGCCGGCGACAGCGCCCGCCAGCTGGCCTGGCTGGCCGAAGTGATCGTCGCGCGGCTGCTCGAGCGCGCCGAGGCCGAGGTCATAGCCACCCACGGACGCCTGCCGGACAGCGGGCTGGCCCTGCTCGGCTTCGGCAGCTTCGGCGCGCTCGAGCTCGGCTTCAATTCCGACCTCGACCTGGTGTTCCTGTACCGCGCCCGCGAGGGCGCCGAGAGCGACGGCGCGCGCCCGCTCGATGCCGCGCGCTACTACCAGCGCGTGGTGCAGAAGCTGATCTCCTGGCTGGGCATGACCACCACCGGCGGGCGCCTGTACGAGGTCGATCTGCGCCTGCGCCCGGACGGCAGCAAGGGGCTGTTGATTTCGACCCTGGCCAGCTTCGAGGCCTACCAGCGCGAGCGCGCCTGGCTGTGGGAGAAGCAGGCCCTGGTGCGCGCCCGCTACGTCTGCGGCGATGCGCAGATCGGCGAAGGCTTCGAGCGCGTGCGCGCGCAGGTGCTGGCCGAGCCGCGCGCGCTCGATGAGGTGTTGCGCGAGGTCGCAGCGATGCGCCGGCGCATGCGCGAAGCGCTGGATCGCAGCCGCATGGGCGAGTTCGACCTCAAGCAGGGCGAAGGCGGTCTCGTCGATCTCGAGTTCCTGCTGCAGGCCGGCGTGCTGGCGCTGGGCGCCGCGCACGGCGAACTCGTCGAGGCGCGCGAGAGCGCCGAGCTGATCCAGCGCTGCGCGAGGGCTGGATGGTTCGCTGCCGACGCGGCTGCGTCACTGGCCTCGGCCCACGCAGAGCTGCTGGCGCTCGGGCTGGCCTGCACGCTGGATGGCCGGCCGCGGCTGGTGCCGGAGGCGAAGGCGCCCGAGACGGCGCGAGCGGCGGTCACGCGGGCCTGGCAGGCGCGTGGACTCGGGGAGGCTTAGCAGGCCGTTGAAGGACGGGCTGCCAGCCCGGCCAGGGACCGGGACGAGGAAACAAGCACGTAGGCGATGGATGTGTCGGGAGGCGGTGCGGACCCGCGCGGGACCGCCGACTTGAAAGACTCCCCGGAAGGGACTTTCCCAGCACGCTGTCAGGAGCCGCCTCTCCCGGATCGCATGGGGTGGGCACCGGCCCACCCTGAGTTCGAGGCTGACGGCGAGTCTCCGCCGGTGCTGCTCTCGCCCGTCCCGGTGCTCCACTCGCAGGACGCCGGAATCACCACGCGCCGTTGCCCAAGGCAGCGCCATCGCCGGCTCCGGAGCGTATCGGCTGCGCTTTAGTGCAGTGCAGCGTGCAAGCCTACCTGAACAGTGTCTAAAGTCCGCCTCGCGGTTGCGGCGCTACGACGTCCGCCGCGAACCCTGGGGAGGGAGAGGCCCGCTTCGTGAAGACGAAGCGGGCTTCGTTCTTTTGGGGCTCCGGAGTTTGCGTGGGTGTCCGCACGCGCTGCGCTCCCGGGGCTCTCGCGCGGGTAGGCCGGTCCGACGAGGTGACGACCGGGGCGAGCGCGTCGCTCACGGTGGGCCAAGGCCCAGCCTATGACGTGTCGGCTTCGCGTTCGCGCACAGCGCTCGGGCCTTCGGCGACGCGCACGGCATGCCGCGCAAGCGCGCCGTCTGGCCCCGCCCCCGGCTCTACAGGACCATCCGCGCCCGCAGCTGCTGGGCCGCCCGTCGGCTGACCTCGATCTGCGCCCCACTCGTGGTTCGCGCGACCAACCCCTGCCCCACATCCGGCTCCAGACTTCGGATGGCGTCGAGGCGCAGGATGCAGCTGCGGTTGACGCGGAAGAAGTGCGCCGGGTCGAGGCGCTGTTCGATGCGGTTGAGCGAGCTCAGCACGAAGCTCTGGCCGTGGGCGCTGTAGACCGCGGCGTGGTTGCCCACCGACTCGAAGCGCTCGATCTCGCGCAGGCGGACGATGCGCGCGCTCTCGCCGAACTTCAGCAGCAGGCCGTGCTCCATTGGCAGGGTTGCCACCGTGGCTTGGGTATCGGGCGGGCGCAGGCGGGCAATGGTTTTCGCAAGCCGCTCGGGCTCGACCGGCTTGACCAGGTAGTCGAGTGCGTTCAGGCCGAAGGCGTCGATGGCGAAGCTGTCGAAGGCCGTGCAGAACACGAACTGGCAGCGGTCCTCGATGTGTTCGGCCAGCTGCAGGCCGCTCATGCCCGGCATCTGGATGTCGAGGAAGGCGAGATCCGGCTGCAGCTGCTCCAGCGCCGTCAGCGCCTCCTGCGCATGCGTGGCTTCGCCCACGATCTCGATCTGCGGGTGCGCCGCCAGCAGTCGCCGCAGCTCGGCGCGGGCGAGACGCTCGTCGTCGACCAGCAGGGTGCGGATGCGGGCACTCATGCGGACATGCTCCAAGTGCAAGCGTGCACGGAAGCCCATAGGGTGGGCCCCGGCCCACCGTAGCGCCGGGCTGTCCACACGAACTTGGGCGGCGTCTCCGAAACACAGGCCTGCGCGTTCATGCGCCCTCCCCGCTTGCAGGGGAATAGGGTGGGCCTTGGCCCACCGTCGCGCAGGCTCATCCTCACGAACGCGCGTGGCGAGGTCGACACGCAGACCCGCGCCTTCATCCGCCCTCTCCGCTTGCTGAGGAATAGGGTGGGCCCCAGCCCACCATGGCGGGGGCTTGTCCTCACGAACTCTGGTGGCGAGATCGACACACACGAGAGCGCCTTCATGCGACCTCCCCGCTCGACCGCCACGGCAGGCACAGCCGCGCGCGGAACTGTGTGGTCAGCGCCTGCAGCTCCAGGCGCGCGGCATCGCCATAGCCAAGCTGCAGGCGCTCGCGCAGGTTGGCGAGCCCGGTGCGCGTGCCGTCGGGCTGCGCTTCGGGGCAGAGCGGATTGACCACCTCCAGCCACCAGTGGTCGGCCTGCGGACGCGCACGGATCAGGAGCTCGCCGCCCTCCGGCCGCGGCGCGATACCGTGCTTGATCGCGTTCTCGACCAGCAGCAGCAGGGCCAGCGAGGGCAGGCTGCGGCTCATGCAGACCGGATCGAGATCGACCTTCACCCGCAGACGCTGCTCCAGCCGCGCCTGCTCGATGGCGAGGTAGCGCTGCGCCAGCCGCCACTCCTCCTCCAGCGTCTGCGTGCTGCGCTCGGCCTGCGAGAGATGGAAGCGGAACAGCTCGGACAGCTGGGTCACCAGATCCGCCGCGCGCTGCGGGTCCTCGAAGATGGTGCCGCGGATGGTGTTGAAGGCGTTGAACAGGAAGTGCGGATTGAGCTGGCGGGTCAGTTGGTCCAGCCGCGCCTGCCGCACCTGCTGCTGCAGCCGGCGGCGCTGGCGCAGCGCATGCCAACCCAGATAGAGCGCCGCCCATACGGCCAGCGTGGTGGCGAGATTGGCGACGGCCAGCACGTAGAACTGCGCGCCCTCGATGCTCACGCCGAACTCCGCACCCTCGGAATTGAAGCGCACCGAGGTGATCGTTCCGGCCTGCAGCAGCTTCAGCGAGTCGATGGCGAGGGTAGCGCCCAGCGACAGCAGGGCGAGCGCGAGAATCCATCCGAGCAGGGCCAGCCAGGCCGGCCAGCGCGGCGTCTGGCCGAGGAAGAACAGGCGCAGCGCCGGTCGCAGCCCCGCGTGGGTGATGAGGAAGAACACCCAGGACTCCAGCGCCATGCGCGCGATCCAGGCCTGGCTGCTGGCGCCGCCGCTGCCCACGATTTTCTGCAGCAGGGTTGCACTGATCAGGATCGAGCCGACGAACACCGCCGCCTGCAGCCCCCAGTAGGCCGGCGAGGCGCTGAACAGGGTGGCGCGCCAGGCCCTGAGCAGGGAGATCGCAGTGATGGGCGATGGGGAGTCGGCGTGCATGAGGTCTCAGTGATGTTCAAGCCGGCGCATCATCGCGCAGGCGCCGGGCCAGATGCCGCCCGCGCGCGTCCCTGCGCGCGGCACGACGGGACGCGCGAACGCGCCCCAAGCGAAGCGCGTCCGGCGCTCCGCAACCGCCGCATCGCGAGCGATGCGGCGGAATTCGAACGAGCGAGCCCTCCTCTCCTCCAGCCCACCTTCGCTTCGCTCGGGCTCCAGAGATCGTCGGCTGCCACCGCCAGTCGACAAACGCTCTCCCCCGCTTCCCACGAGGGGAGAGGGGAGCTTAGGCATCGCTCCGCACCGATCGCTCTAGCGATTCCCGATTCCCGATTCCCGATTCCCGGCTACTCATACCTCAAGGCTTCGATCGGATTGAGCCGCGCCGCCTTCACCGCCGGCGCCAATCCGAAGATCACGCCGATGGCCGTGGTGAACCCCAGCGAGAGCAGCACCGCCCAGCCGGGCACGGAGGCCCCGCTCAGGGCCGGCACCACCGCGCTCAGCAGGAAGGCGAAACCCCAGCCCAGGGCCAGCCCGATCAGGCCGCCGAACAGGCTCAGCACCAGCGCCTCGACCAGGAACTGCAGCAGGATGAAGCGCGGCGTCGCGCCCAGCGCCTTGACGATGCCGATCTCGCGGGTGCGCTCGGTGACCGAGACCAGCATGATGTTCATCACCCCGATGCCGCCGACCAGCAGGCTGATGCCGACCACCGCGCCGGCGACCAGGGTGACGCCGCTGACGATGCTGTCGAAGCTCTCGCGGGTGCGCTCGGCGGTCTGGAACTGCACCGGGTCGGGCGCGTCCTTGGCCAGGCCGCGGCGCGCGCGGATCACCTGCTTGACCTGCGCCTCCAGCTGTTTGACGTCGCCGCCGGCCTTGGGACGGAAGTAGATCTGCACGTCCTCGGGCGCGCCGGGCGCCGACAGCGAGCGCAGGGTCGAGAAGGGCGCGAACACGTAGTTGTCCTGGTCGAAGCCGAACAGGGTGCCGCGCTCCTCGCCGACGCCGATCACCCGGAACCATTCGCCGCCGATCTGCACGAACTGGCCCACCGGCTTGTCGCCGAGCTCGAGATCCTTCACCACCGTGGTGCCCAGCACCACCACGCGACGGCGGCGGGCATCGTCGCTGTCGGAGATGAAGCGGCCCTGGTCGGTGTACACGCGCACCACGTGCTGGTAGTTGGCGACGGTGCCGAGGATCTGCGCGCTGGTGGTCGAGGTGGCGCTGCGGATCTGTCCGCCGAGGCCGATCGGCTGGGTCACCGCGGTCATGTCCTCGACCTCGCGGACGCGCTCGCGCACGGCCAGGAAGTCCTCGCTCGACAGGGTGTTGCGCAGGCCCAGCATCGCCTGCTGGCGCGGCGTGTAGGCGCTGACGATGACCATGTCGGAAGCGAGGTCGTCGAGCTGCTTGGTCACCGAACTCGACAGGCCCTGCATCACCGCCACCACGGCGATGACCGCGGCGACGCCGATGATGATGCCGAGCGCGGTCAGCGCGCTGCGCAGGGCGTTGGCGCGGATCGCCGCGATTGCCGCGAAGCTGCCTTCGAGCACGGCATGCATGAGGCCCGATTCGATCACCGCCGGCACGCCGCGCGTGCGCTCAGTGCTGGCCATGGGCGACCCCCGAGCGTCCGCTCTGGCGGCGGTCCTCGACGATGCGGCCGTCGACCAGGCGCAGGCTGCGCCGGCAGTGGTCGGCGATGTCCTGCTCGTGGGTCACCAGCAGGATGGTGTGGCCTTCCGCGTGCAGGGCGTCGAACAGGGCCATGATCTCCACCGTGGTGCGGCTGTCGAGGTTGCCGGTGGGCTCGTCGCCCAGCAGGATCGTCGGCTCGGTCACCAGCGCACGGGCGATCGCCACGCGCTGGCGCTGGCCGCCGGAGAGCTGGTTGGGCAAATGGTTCACCCGCTGGGCCAAGCCGACCCGCTCCAGCGCGTGCAGCGCACGCTCGCGACGCTCACCGCGCGACATCACCCGATACACCAGCGGCTGCATGACATTGGCCAGGGCCGAGGCGCGCGGCAGCAGGTTGAAGCTCTGGAAGATGAAGCCCACCGAGCGGTTGCGCTCGTGCGCGAGCTCGGTCTCGTCCATCTTGGCGACGTCACGGCCACGCAGCAGGTAGCGGCCCTCGCTGGGCACATCCAGGCAGCCCAGGATGTTCATCAGGGTCGACTTGCCGGAGCCCGAAGGGCCGACGATCGCCACGTACTCGTTGGCCTCGATGGCGACATCGATGCCGTCCAGCGCCATGAACTCGCTCTCGCCCATGCGGTAGCGCTTGCGCACGCCTTCGAGGCGGATCACCTCGCTGGCATTCGGCGGCGGCTGCGCGCTCATTCGTCCTCGCCCTCGTTTTCGCTCTCGCTGGCATCGCCAGCCTCGGCGCTGGCGCCCTCGCGCAGGCGCAGGGCCTGGCCGGCGCTGAGCGAGGCCAGCACCCGACCCGGGCCGGTGACCACACGATCGCCTTCCTTCAGCGCGCCGCGCACCTCCTGCGAAAAGTCGTTGGCCATGCCGACCTCGACTTCGACGCGCTCGGCGGTCTGCTCCGCGCTGAGGCGCCAGACGTAGTGCTGCTCGCCCTCCTTGCGCACCGCCGCAACCGGCACGTTCAGGCCGGGCTCGCCCTGCGCGGTTTCGATCTCGGCGCGGCAGCTCATGCCCGGGTGCAGGCTCAGCTCGCTCGGCTCCAGCTGCACGCGCACCTTGAAGCTCAGGCTGCTGCTCGCACCCTGCAGGGCGGTGGCGGCGCGCGCCGAGGTGCCGATCTGCACGACCTTGCCCAGCAGCGGCGTGTTCGGATGCGCGGCTGCGAAGACCTCGACTTTCTGGCCAAGCTGCACGCGCGCGATGTCGGCCTCGTCGACGCGCAGCTCGGCCAGCAGCACCGACGGATCGGCCAGCACCATCAGGTCCGAGCCGACGATATTGGTGGTGCCGGCAATGACGGTTTCGCCCGGCTTGACGTCGACCGAGACCATCAGGCCGTCGATCGGCGCGGTGAACAGGGTGCGCTGCAGGCGATCGCGCGACAGCTCGCGCTGGGCCTGCGCCTGCGCCAGGGTCTGCTCGCCGGCCTCGACCGCGATGCGCGCGATCTCGTGCTGGCTCTGCAGCTGCTCGAAGCCGTCCTGGCCGACCAGCCCGCGCTCGCGCAGGGTGCGCTGGCGCTCCAGCTGGCGCGAGAGGTCGGCCAGCCGCGCACGCCGCGAGCGGATCTCGATCTCGGCCGCACGCACGCCGGCATCGGCGGAGTCCAGATCGGCCTGGAAGGCTTCCTGGTCGAGCCGCATCAGCAGGTCGCCGCGCTGCACGCGCTGGCCTTCCTCGACCAGCACTTCAGCAACGCGGCCGGTGACTTCCGAACGCAGCTGGATCTGGGTCTCGTAGACCAGGTTGCCGGAGGCCAGCGCGGTGTCGTTGAGCGCGCCGCGCTCCACTTCGGCCACGTCGACTTGCGGCGTCTGCTGGCCACCGCGCGAACCGGCCCAGAGCACCAGACCGAGGCCGGCAGCGATGGCGAGAGCGATCAGAGGCTTGCGCATGGGATCAGCCCTTCGCCAGCACGATGGCCAGCCACGGGCCATAAATCAGCAGGCTCGGCAGGGCGGCCAACAGGAGCGCCTTGCCCCAGCCGAGACCGCTCCAGACGCGCGCGGCCACCGCCACCAGGAACAGGCTCCAGAACGAGAACAGGTTGATGCTGCTGGCCAGGGTGTGGCCGTCTTCGCCGGCCGGAATGCCAAGGACGAGCGCATTGAGGCTGGCGTAGTTGCCGAGGTCCATCGGCAGGTTGCCGCCGCCGCGCACCAGCACCAGCGCGATCAGGCCAAGCGCGCTGAGCACCATCGGGAGCATCGAGAAGCACGAGGCCGCGAACCAGCGGCCGAAACTGTTGCGCTCGCGGCTCAGCACGCGCTCACCGGCGAAATAGACCAGGCCGAACAGCAGGGCGAAGATCGGCAGCGCGACCACGCTACCGCCGGCGGCGAAGTGCGCGGTCATCGGCGCGAACTGCTGCATCTGCGCGCGCATCGCGGCCTCCTGGTCGGCCGGCATGTCAGGCTGCGCGGCCATCTGCTGCTCAACGATCCACTCCGGCGACATGCCGCCGAACAGGGTGTAGGTGGAGCCCACCGTGGCCAGCGCCACCAGCAGCAGGGCCGCCCAGGCCCAGGCCGGGCGATCGCGCAGAGCCGCAAAGGCCTGGGCAGGGGCGAGAAAGGTGTCGATCAGAGCGGAAGGCAGAGTGCGCGAAGCGGTCATGGTGGTCTCCCCGGATAGGTGTGCACGGTGAGCGTGCCCGGGGCCAGACGCAGCTGCACGGAAAATGTGATCAGCGGTTTTGCGGCGTGGGGAGCGGTCGGCGGCGGAGGCCCATGTCGCCATCCGAGGCCGAGCATGCGATGGCTCGCACGCAGCAGACACTCGCATCGCACCTCGACTCGGGGGCTGGGAACGCCCCCAAGGCGGAACCTCCCCGTGGGCGCTGTCCCAGCGGGCACCGGCTTGTGCAGGCGGCGCCTTCGATGTCTGGCAGGGAGGGGGGCGGTTCCGGTCTGGGTCAGGCTTTGCGTAAACCATGAAGCGCTTATCCCGGGCCTCGCCGCTGCGGATCGATCGCAGGCTCGGCGAGTCCAGTCGCGCGGGCACGGGTCGATGTTGTGGCGGTGAACCTTCGGATCAGGCATGGTTCCAGCGCCGGCCGTGCTTTTCCGAGCGTCGGCAGTCCGTCGACCTTTGCTTGGTTTCTTCAGGTTCTCCATGTCCCGTTCCTCTGTTCCGAAGCTTTTCGCTCTCGTCGCTCTCGCCGCGCTTGGGCTTTGGCTGCTGTGGCCGGCCGACCCCGCCCCCCAAGCGTCCCAACCCCGCGCGGATTCGCCGGGCGTGTCGAACTCCGCAGAGCGCGTACGTGACGCCAGCGAGGCCCTGCAGGCTGCCGAGGTCTTCGAATCGGCCACGCGCAGCCCTGGACCAGATCCTGCGCCCCTGGCACCGGCGCGGGACGCGCCGCTGCCACCGGACGATGGTGCCGCGGACCAGGTCATCGCGGCGCTGGATGCGCGCGCGCGGGCAGGCGAGGCGCGAGCGGCCTGCCGGGTTGGAAACGAGCTGCAGCGTTGCCTGAAGATGCAGTACTGGGACGAGTCGCGCTGGCTCAGCCAGGCGGCCCAGACCGAGCTGGATCCGGAGGCCGGCGAGGCCATGTTCGCCGAACTGGATCGATTGCTGGCCCGCGGCGCCCAGCTGCGTGACGCCTGCGCTCGCATCGCGCCCCAGATCCTCCGTGAGCTGCCGCGCTACCACCTTGTTGCGGCGCTCGGCGGCAACGTCCACTCGGCGGCCCAGTTCGCCACGGGCATCGCCATCGACCCTGCCGATCTGGTGCGAGATCCCCAGCTGTATGCGCTGTATCGGGCCCACGCCTGGCCGATGTTTCTGCAGGCGTTCGAAGCCGGGCACCCCGACGTACTGCTTGCTTGGGCACAGGCAAGCCGGGGGCTGCACATGCTGGGAGGAGTGCTGCCCGAGGAGTGGCGGAAGCCCGAAGTGGCGCAGGCCCTGGCCCAGCGTGTGGTTTTCCGGGCGCCTCTGTCGCCGGCAGTACAGCCACAGCGACTGAGTCCGGAGCAGGCCGCGGACATGGAAGACCTGTATCGCCAGCGTTTCGAGCAGAGCCGCTGGGAAGCGCAGTACGTGCCGCCGCAGACGCACCCCTGGAACCCACAGCGCTACCTGCTCGACCAGGTGGAGGAAGAAATGCGGCTGAAGCCCTGCGAGTCGAGCGACGGTTGAGTGCGGATGCCGTGCGGTGCGACGGCCGCCGCACGCGGGCAGACCTGCGATGTCCAGCAGCGTGGCCATGACCCACGAGGCGCCGAACACTGGCCTGGTTCTCGGATCGATTTCGCCGGTTCTCCCCAAGCGACGAAGGCTCGTTCTCGATCAGCCCGGCGGCCCGACGCACTGTTCGCTTTCAGGGGGCGGGTCGTGACTCGTCCCGCGCTCGGCGGGTTCTGCCTCGCCACCGTGGACCGGCTGATCGATCGACCCGTCCCGCCGGCACCCGATGCGGACACGCCAACGACACCCCCCGACGCATAGACTTTCGGGCCTTCCTGTCAGGAGCCCTCCCCATGTCCCACCCCACCCTCTCCTACGCCGCCCCCTCCGCCAAAGCCCCGCTGGCCCCCTTCAAGCTCGAGCGCCGCGAGGTCGGCCCCACCGACGTGCTGATCGAGATCGCCTACTGCGGGGTCTGCCACTCCGATCTGCACCAGGCGCGCGAGGACTGGGGGCCGGCGCTGTTCCCGATGGTGCCGGGCCACGAGATCGTCGGCCACGTCAGCGCGGTCGGCGCCAGGGTCGAGAAGTACAAGGTCGGTGACCGCGTCGGCGTCGGCTGCATGGTCAATTCCTGCCGGACCTGCGAGCAGTGCGCGGCGGGCGAGGAGCAGTTCTGCGACCGCGGCGCCTCGATGACCTACAACGGCTTCGAGCAGGATGGCAAGACCATGACCTTCGGTGGCTACAGCCAGCGCATCACCGTCGACCAAGCCTTCGTGGTGCGCGTGCCTGAGGCCCTGCCGCTGGATCGCGCAGCACCGCTGCTGTGCGCCGGCATCACCACCTATTCGCCGCTGAAGCGCTTCGGCGCGGGCCCCGGCAAGAAGGTGGCGGTGATGGGCCTGGGCGGCCTGGGCCACGTCGGCGTGCGCATCGCCCGCGCGATGGGCGCCGAGGTCACGGTGATCTCGACCTCCGAGCGCAAGCGCGCGGACGCCGCCGAGCTCGGCGCGCACGATTTCCTGGTCAGCACCGACGCCAAGGCGATGAAGGCCGCGGCCGGCCGCTTCGACCTGATCCTCGACACCGTCTCGGCGCCGCATGACCTGAACGCCGGCCTCAACCTGCTGCGCACCGACGGCACCCTGGTGCTGGTCGGCGTGCCCGAGGAAGCCCTGCCGGTGCAGCCCTTCGCCATCATCGGCCGCCGTCGCCGGCTGGCCGGCTCGCTGATCGGCGGCATTGCCGAAACGCAGGAGATGCTGGACTTCTGTGCTGCGCACGGCGTGCTGGCGGACATCGAGACCGTGGCCATGGCCGACATCAACCAGGCTTGGGAGCGCCTGCTGAAGAATGACGTGCGCTACCGCTTCGTGATCGACATGGCGACGCTCAACGCAGCCTGAGGCGCCCAGGCCGCTTGCGCGCCTTGACGCAGCGCGCACGCGGCCTGCACGTTGGCTTACGGCGACCTGCCCAAGCATGGCTTCATGACCCAGCCGCCTTCCGCCCTCCCCCTCCTGTTGCGCCCCGCCCTGCTCGCGCTGGGCCTGTGCGCTGCGCTGTCTCCCGCCCACGCTGAGGTGCCTGAGCCTGGCGAGGGCGCGCGCCTGCTCCGCTACGCCGGCGAGGCGCGCGCGCCCGACAGCGGCGCGCTGATCTACGTGGAAGAACATCTGCTGCGCGAGCAGGCCGGCCAGGCGGTTGAGCGGCTGGTGCTGTACCGCTGCGCCGACGGCACGCCGTTCGCGCGCAAGCAGGTCGAGTACGGCATTGCGCCCTTCGCGCCGGCCTTCGAACTGATCGATGCGCGGCTGGACTACCGCGAGGGCCTGCGCCGCGAGGGCGAGTCCTGGATCGTGTTCGGCGGCGCCGGCGAGCGTGCCCACCAGACCCCGCTGGACGAGGTCGAGTCGATTGTCGCCGACTCCGGATTCGAACCCTTCGTGCGCCAGCACTGGGCGCAGCTGCAGGCCGGCGAGAGCGTGCCCATCGATTTCCTGGTGCCCTCGCGGGCGCGCAGCTACGGCTTCCGGCTGAGCAAGGTCGAGGCGCTGGAGATCGAAGGCGAGGCCGCCAGCCGGATGCGTCTGTCGCTGAGCGGCGTGTTCGGCCTGTTCGCGCCGGCCATCGACGTGATCTACCGCGACGCCGACCAGTGGCTGCTGCGCTTCGAGGGCATGACCAACATCCGCGAGAGTGCGCGCGAGAACGTGGTGGCGCACATCGCATTTCCGCAGACGCCGCAGCCGGTGGCGGCCGAGCAATGGGCGCAGGCGAGCGCCGAGCCTTTGCAGAGCTGCGCACTGCCGGCGGCGGGCTGAAGCTCAGCTTGGCCCATGCTGCTCAAGTCTCAGCGCCTGGCATCATCCGCCTCGCACCCGGCGCACAGTGCGCACGGGTGATCGAGGCTTCGCAGACAGCGGTCGCGCAGGATGATCGCGACATCGAAGACAGCGGTCGCGCATAGGGTGGGCCCCGGCCCACCATGAGCCCAACACTGGCGCCGGTCATCCGCATCGACGAGGCGCAAAGCGCAAGGCGCGATGTGGGGAAACGCATGCGCAGGGCCCGTGGCGGCGCGCGGGCCGCGGTGAGCCAGGGGTCACCCTGTGCGGGCTTCACCGCCCGATGCCTGGCCGCCCTCTGCGCCGCTCACTCGCCGTAGCCGGTCAGCTCCAGATAGCCCTCGGCGCGCACCTCGCGCCCACCAAGCCGCCCGCGCGCATCGATCGCGCCCTCCCAGTAGCGCACCGTGGTGTCCAGCTCCTGCGCGTCCTGCACGCTGTCGACCTGCAGATCGAAATCGAAGCGCGTCGAGCGCAGCCGCCAGCCCAGCGGATAGCGCACGCCGGTCTTCGCGCTGGTCCACTGGCGCTCTGCGCTCGCCTCAACCGCGCCGTCCACGAAGGGCTCGACCCGGCCGTCGGCGTGGATGAAGCTGCCGCGGCTCGACACCACCGTGCCGGCCTGGTCGCGGATGTGGAACAGCATCAGCGCCTCGCCGGAATCGAAGCGCAGCGAGAACCAGTCCCAGCCGACCTGGTCGGCACCGAGCAGGCTGGAGGTCCACTCGTGGTCGTACCAGGCACCGCCCTGCACCGCATGCCTCTGGCCGTCGAGTTCGATCTCGCCGCGGGCGTCAAGGAAGGGATAGGCGTAGTAGTACGAGGCCGCGCCCGGCAGCTCGGACTTTGCGCTGTAACCGCCTTCGCCATGCAGCACGCGCGGGCCGGCTTCCGACAGTTCCAGCCGATAGCGGAAATCTTCACCGCCGCAGTCGAGCCCGAGCGGGAACAGCTGCTGCGGGTTCGCGGATTCACCCACGCAGTCGCCCAGCCAGCCGCGCCAGGGCGCGGTCTGCACGCCCGCAAGCCCGGCCGCACCGCGGGCGAAGCGCTCGACGTGGCGGAAGCCACCGCCGTCGAGATCGCTGACCGCCGCGTGCAGCATGTAGACCTGCCCGCCGGAGAAGTCGCCACGGGTGGCTGCGTCTTCCGGCCGCAGCGCGAAGCGGAACAGCGCCCACTGCGCGCCGAAGCGTCGGCCCTGCGCGTCCTGCAGCCGCGCAGTGAGGTACCACCACTCGATGCGATGGCGCGGATGCGCGCCGTGGTCGGCGGGGAAGCTGAGCGTACGCGGGGCGACCGTCTCGAAGCCGGAGCTGTCCTCGCCCAGCTGCAGGGTGCGGGCGAGCGGTGCCGGGGCGTTCGAATCGACCTCACCCCCTGCGCCACCCGTCTCGCCCGTGCAGGCGGCCAGCGCCAGCAGCGTCGACAGCGCGAGCGCGGCCCGGCGCAGCCGTCGCAGACCTCGAACCATCGCGATCACGGTCATGCCCCCGCTCCTCGCAGCTGACGGCTCAGATCCGCGCCCGCGCTGCGCCGCGCCGGCCACCAGGCCGCGAGCACTGCGGCCAGCGTCGAGATCACGATCGCGCTTGCGATCTGCGCCCAGGGCAGGTCGAGCTGCATGCTCCAGCCGAAGCTGCGCCGGTTGATCACTTCGATCAGCAGCACGGCGAGGCCCAGGCCCAGCGGCAGCGCGGCGAGCCCCGCGATCAGGCCGAGCACGCCACCCTGCACGCGCTGCAGGCGCGAGAGCTCGACCGGGGTCAAGCCCAGTGCGCGCAGCAGGGCGAACTCACGGCTGCGCTCGATGGCCAGGGCCGACAGCGCGCCCAGCACCGCGACCACGGCGATCAGGCCCGCCAGCAGGCGCAGCACGTCGGTGATGGCGAAGGTGCGGGCAAAGACTTCAAGGCTGATCGCGCGGATCTCGCCGGCGGTGACCACCTGCAGGCCGGCGTGCTCGGCAAAGCGCGCCTTGATGAGAGCTTCCAGCTCGGCCTTGAGGCGCGCGGCCTCGCTGGCCGGCGCATACAGGGCCAAGGCCCCGACCGCGCGATCGCCGAACAGCTGCTGATAGCGCGCAAGGTCCAGGGTCAGCACGCCCTGCGGGCTGCTGTAGTCGCGATAGATGGCGGCGACGCGCAGATCGACTTCGCCCTGCGGCGAGGGCATCGCGAAGACATCGCCGACGGCGAGCTTCAGGCGCTGCGACAGCGGCTCGCTGATCAGGGCCTCACCGGCGGCGAAGCGCGTCCAGAGTTCGGTGTCTTCAGCCCCAGCAATCAGCTCGAAGCCGCTGCGCCCCGGCGGCGGCAGCTGCAGGCCGACGACTTCCACGGGGCCCGAGGCCGGCAGGCGCTGGCTGCGGCGATTGAGGCCGATGCCTTCGACGCCCTCCAGCGCTTGCGCCGCTTCGACCAGGCCGTCGGGCAAGGCGCTGCGGCCAACGGCGGAGAGATAGACCTGCGCCTGCAGGCTGCGGTCGATCCACACGCTCAGCGCCTCGCGGAAGCTGTGGATCATGCTGCTCATGCCGATCACGGTGGCGATGGCCAGCGACAGCGCGGCCAGCGCGATGCCGGTGCGGCCAAGCGTGCGGCGCGTGCCCGCCAGCAGCCAGCGCCAGCGGACAGGGGCAGCTGCCAGCAGAGTTTCGAGCGCGCCCAGCGCATGGCCGGCGGCCCAGGGGATCAGGCCGAGTGCGGCGATCAGGCAGGCGAACAGGCCCGCGAAGCCCCAGAACAATCCCTGCGGCCCGTACAGGATCAGCGCGAGACCCGCCGCGAACAGCAGGACAGCCGGCAGCAGCAGGGCACGCAGGCGCTGCTCGGGCGCGCGCAGGCCGGCGCTGGCGCGGCCCAGCGCATCCAGCACCGGCACGCCCAGCGCATCGCGCAGCGGCAGCAGCACGGCGACCAGGGCACCGGCGATCGCCAGCGCCGCGGCCTTGCCGAGCAGCAGCGGCGACAGGCTGAGCGCGCTCACCTCGACCCGATAGAACAGCTCGCCGTAGCTGCGCGCCAGGCCCTGCAGCAGCACGCTGCCCAGTGCGATGCCGAGCGCGATGCCGAGGCTCGCGGCCAACACACCGACCAGCGCCGCCTCGCCCAACATCAGCGTGCCGAGCTCGCGTTTCGACACGCCCAGCGCGCGCAGCAGGCCGACCAGCCGCCGCCGCTGCAGGGCGAGGAAGCTGAGCGTCTGGAACACCACGAACACGCCGACCAAGAGCGCCAACAGGCTGAGTGCCTTCAGGTTGATCTCGAAGGCCCCGCTCATCGCCGCGAGCTGCGTGTCCTGTTCGGCGGTGGCGATCAGACGCAGCCCCAGCGGCAGCGAGTGCGCGATCGCGGCGGCACGGCTTTCATCGGCGACCAGATCGATGCGGGTGAAGCCTTCGAGGCCCGTGATGGCCTGAGCCGCGGCGATGTCGGCCAGCAGCCAGTCGCCGCTGCCGCTCGGCAGGCTGTCGTCGGGCAGCAGGGCCAGCACGCGCAGTTCGACGCGCCTGCCGTCGACGCTGAGCGCAAGCGAGTCGCCCGGCGCGAGCTTCAAGCGCGCCGCCAAGCGCTGCGACAGCAGCACGACGTCGCCTCGCCCGATCAGTGCGCCCGGGTCGATCCGGGCCGCGTCGGGCGACTCCGTCGTCGCATCACCACGGCCGCCCACGCCGCCCGCCAGCCACGGCCGCAGCGCGGCTTCGCTCAATGGCTCGATGCCAAGCAGGCGCAGGCGCGCGCCGGATCCCGCATGTAGCACCTCGCGCTCGATCAGCGGTGCGCTGCGCCAGAGTCCCTGCGCGCGCAGCTCGGCCAGGAGGTGCATCGGCACGGCACCGCCGTCGGCGGTGATCTGGTGCGTGGCCGAGCCCGACAGCGCGCGCCGCGATTCGAGGAAGGCCCCGCGCGCGGAGTCGACCGCGAGATCGATCGCCACCACCACGGCCACGCTGAGTGCCAGCCCCAGCAGCATCAGCAGGGCCTGGCCCGGCGCGCGGCGGTGCGCGTTCCACAGGGTGAGGGCGAGGCGTGTGCTCATCGCCTCAGGCCGGCACCAGGCGGCCGTCCTGCATGCGCAGCAGACGATCGGCCTGGCCCATCACCTCGGCGGCGTGGGTGACCAGCAGCAGGCTGGCGCCGGCCTCGCGGCAGGCGCCGATCAACAGCCGCATCACCGCCGCAGCGCTCTCGGCATCGAGGCTGCCGGTGGGCTCGTCGGCCAGCAGCACCGAGGGCCCGTGCACCAGCGCCCGCGCCACCGCCACGCGCTGCTGCTGGCCGCCGGAAAGTTCATCCGGGAAACGCTTGGCAAGTTCGCCCAGACCGAGCTGATCGAGCAGCGCCTGCGCGCGTGACTTGGCCTCGCTGCCGCCGACGCCGACCAGCTCCAGCGGCAGGCAGAGGTTGTCGAGCGCCGACAGGCTGGGTACCAGGTTCCAGCTCTGGAACACCAGCCCCAGATGCCGCCGCCGGAAGCGCGTGCGCGCGGCTTCATCCAGCGCGTCGAGCCGCGTGTCGTCGAAGCGGATCTCGCCGCCGTCGGCGCGATCGATGCCCGCCACCAAGTGCAGCAGGGTCGACTTGCCCGCGCCGCTGCGCCCGACCAGGGCCACGCACTCGCCTGGGGCGAGATCGAGATCCAGCCCATCGAGGACGCGGGTGTCGCCGAAGCGGCGCTGCAGCTGGCGGATGCAGAGGTGCATGGCGGCAGTGTGGGCGCGGTCGTGTGAAATGCGGATGGGTTCGCGCCGGCCCGGCGCGGGGCCGCGCCACGGAAAGCAGAAGGGCAGGCCGCGAGGCCTGCCCTTCTGTGTTCAGCGCGCTGCGGCGGGCTTACTCGAAGCCGTTGGCGAAGACATCGTCGATGCCGACGGTGCTCTGCAGGCTGCCGCTGTTGTTGCCCGGCACCGGGTCGGTGAACGGTGCCGCGGGGCTCACCGAGGCCGTGCTGGCAAAGCGGGTGCCGAGCGCGGTGCCCGCTGCGACGGTCGCGGTGATCTGCAGTCGCGCGCTGCCGTTGACGCCGAGTGCGACGGTCGGCAGGGCGCCGCTGCCGCTGGCGGCCGAACAGCTCGAACCGGCGGGCGCGGTGCAGGTCCAGCTCAGGCCCTGCAGCTGCGCCGCCGGCGCGAAGCCCAGGCTCGCCTGCGGGACCGCGAGCAGGGCACTCGCGTTCTCGACATCGACGACGTAGGTGATCGCGGCACCGGCGCTGACCACGCCCGGCAGGCGCGAAAGACGCAGGCCGAGGTCGGCGCTGAAGTCATCGTTGACGATGCTGCCCTGCGGCGAGGCCGGCGACAGCACCACGCCCGGCGTGCTGCTCACGAGATCGAGGAACAGAGTCTCGTCGGCCTCGGCCGCGGTATCGCCCTGCAGCTGCACGGTGACGGTGCGCGAGGGGTTCAGGCTGGCATCGAAGCTGACGCTGCCGGTGGCGGCGACGAAGTCCGTGCCTGCGGTCGCGGTGCCGGCGCGGGTGGCGTAGCTGACGCTGAAGCCGCCGGCGACCTGACCGCTCAGCTGCAGGGTGAAGTTCATCGGTGTCGTGCCGCTGTCGCCTTCGGCCGCCGCCACGCCCTGGGTGCTGAGGGTGGCGACGTCGTTGTCGGTGAGCGCCACCGTGATCGGCGGCACGCTGACGCCGCTGTAGCCGCCGCCGCTGACGGCGTGCGTGATCACGCCGCTGTGTGTGCCCTCGACCACGCTGTCGTTGACGGCGCTGACGGCGATCGTCTGCGGCAGGTTCCAGTTCAGGGCGTCGAACTGCAGGCTGCCGGGGCTGACCTGCACCTGCGCATCCGGGCTGGCGGTGAAGCTCACGGTGCCGGAGGGTGCGGCGCTCAGACTCACGGTGTAGGTGTCGCCGGCGCCGCCTTCGGTGGCGGTCGTGCTGCCGCCGCTCTCGATCAACACGACCGCGCCCAGCGCGCTGCAGCCGCCGCTGCCCTGGCTGCAGATGGCGGCAGGACGCGCCGCGGTCAGGCGCAGGCCCGGGGTGATGCCGCCCTGCGCGGTCGAGACCTGGGTGAACTGGCTGCCGGTGGTGGCGGCCTGCACGCCCACGCTGGCCGACACGCCGTTGGCGTTGACGCTGCCGGTCTGCGCGTAGAGGTAGCTGAACTCCTGGCTGCCCTCGACGAACTCGATGGCGAAGTTCAGCGTCTGCGCGACCGCCGTGTCCTCCACATGCTTGCCACGCCACTCGATCAGCCAGCGGCGATTGGGGGCGGTGCCCAGCACCTGCTGGTAGACACCGGCGCCCGGCGAGCCGGCGGTGCGCAGGTCGAGGTCGTCCCAGTAGGGCATCAGGACGGCATTGGACGCCGGGAAGGCACCAGCGCCGCTGTCGGCACTGCCTGCACTGGGCAGCGCGGTGTTGCTCCAGCCGGCGGAGCCGGCGCTGGCGACCAGTTGCAGGTTGCCATTGGTGCTGACGCGCAGCGTTTCACCGCCGCTGAAGCTTTGCCCATACACGCCAAAGGCGAAGCCCGCGGGCACCGTGAGATTGACCACGGCATCGTCCACCTGGGTGCCGGCCACCAGGGTGCCGCCGCCCGGCAGGGTCGCGCCGCTGCTCGGGGTGAAGGCGTAGTTCGGCGACGCCGGCTGGCCCACCGGCAGCTGGATCGTGCTGCTGAAGGGCCCGCCGCCGCCGCTGTAGTTCACGGTCAGCTGCAGGTCGATGTTGCCGAAGCAGGTGAGACCGGACGCGGTGCTGATCTGGAAGGGCGTCTGGCTGGTCTGGGTGCTGCCGTTGCCGGCGATGTCGGCGAAGGTCGTGCTGCCCTGGGCGATGGTGACGCCCGGCGTGGTCGTTGCCAGCGTGGCACTGACCGCAGTGGCGGAGCTCGCACCGATGTTGCGCAGGCTGACGTTGAACTGGTTGCACTCGTTCGGCTCGACGATGCCGTTGCCGGTGGGCAGGCTGGTGGACGCCACTTCCAGCGTCGGCTGCGCGGTGGCCACGGTCAGGGTGAAGCTGCGGCGCTCAATCGCCCCGCAGGTGTCCACGGCTTCCACGGTGATCGGATAGCTGCCGAACGGTGTGCTGGCGCCGACGTTGAGGGTGACGGTGCCGTTGCCGGCGACGCTGACGCTGCCGCCGCCGGCGAGCGTGGTCGGGCTCACGCTGACGCCCGACAGGTTGCCGTTGGCATCGGCCACGGCCGCGCTGGGTGCGACGGTCTGGCTGGCACCACGCGTGAGGGTCTGGTTGGCATAGGTGCCCAGGCTCGGCACCAGGTTGCGCGAGACGTTGACCACCACCTCGGCGGTGGTGCTGGCTCCGCCGCTGTCGCTGACGCTGAGCTGCAGCGGATAGGCGCGGTTGCCGCCCGGCGCCACCAGCGCACAGCTGGCCGCAGCTGTGAGGCTGATCGTGCCGCCGGTGTTCGCCACGCTGACGCTTAGGCCCGGAGGCGCACCGCTGATGGCGACACCCAGGCTGCCCGCACTCTGCTGCGCGTCGCTGACGGTGGCGACGTTGGCCGTGGCGGCCGGGCTGCCCTGGCGGGTGCTGAGCGGGCCGGTGACGCTGACCGAGGGCGGCGTGTTGCCCGCGGCGGTGAGGCTGAAGTTCGCGTCGCTGACGTCGAAGAAGATGTTGCCCACCGCCTGCACGCGGACGCGCGCCTGCGTGCTTGCCGGCAGGTTGGCCGGCAGGGTCAGCTCCTCGCTGCCGTCATTGGCGGTCGAGGCAGCGAGTTCGATGGGCCAGCTGAGGCCACCGTCCAGCGACAGCGTGATGCGCACATTGGCGGTATTGATGCCGTTGGCAGTGGTGCCGGCGACGTTCCAGGTGACCGTCTGCGCACTTCCCGCCGCCCAGCTCACGGCGGTGTTGGGGGCGGTGACGGCGAAGGGTCCGGCCGCCGCCACCACCGTGACCGCCGTGCTGGCCTCGTTGGTACCGCCGCCGCCCGCGCGGTTGTCGCGCGCGGTGACGCGGAAGTTGAGCGTGCGGCTGATGCTGGGCAGCACCTCGGCGGTGAGCCAGCTCGGCGAGCTGGTGCCGGGCAGCGGCGCGGTGGCGGGGGCGACGTTGGCGCTGTTGAGGATCCAGCGCCAGCTGGGGAACACGCGGCTGGTCGACAGCGTGGGTGCGAACGAGCGGAACAGCGGCCCCTGGCCGGCATCGACGATGCTGCCGGCGGTGTTGGCGCTGGTGCCGCGGTCGAACTGCTCCCACAGATAGGTCAGGGTGTCGCTGTTGTCATCACTGCCGATCGCCGTCAGCTCGAAGGGCGTACGCGAAGGGATGGTCCAGGCGGCGGGGGTGCTGACCGCCGGCGGGGTGTTGCCGGTGGCATTGGTGGTGCCACAGTTCGCGCCACCGCCGGTGGTGGTGAAGGCCAGCATCTCGTTGAGGCTGACCCGATGGAAGTAGTCGTCGCTGTTCGGCTGCAGGTTGTCGGCGCCGCAGATGCCGGCATAGGCCTGGATGGTGATGCCGCTGCCGGGCTCATAGGCTGTGTTGCCGTTGCGATTGCCGCCGCTGCAGCTGCCACCCGAGCCGTTGAAGGTGTGGTTGCCGGCGAACTGGTGGCCCATCTCATGCGCCACGTAGTCGACGTCGAAGGGGTCGCCTACCGGCGAGCCGGAGCCGGTGACGCCGCGCGCCTTGTTCGCAGCGCTGCACACGGACCCCAGGCTGGCGACGCCGCCGCCGCCGGTGCTGACGACGTGGCCAATGTCGAAATTGGCCGAGCCGATCACCGTGTTCAGATTGGCAGCGTTCTCGCCCAGCATCGTCGAGCCGCTGTTGTTGGTGTACGGGTCGGTCGCGCCATTGGTGTAGATGATCTGGTCGTTGTTGGCGACCAGCAGCATGCGCACCGACAGCTCGCGCTCGTAGACGCCGTTGACGCGGTTCATGGTGGTGACGATCGCGGCCAGCGCATCGGCCACGGTGCCGCCATGAAAGGCGGTGTATTCGCCCGTGGCCGCCATCGCCAGCCGGTAGGTGCGGCGCACCGTGCCCGAGCTGATCTTGGGAGTCACACCGCGCTGCTGGAAGTTGGGCAGCTGTTTCGGCAGCGCCTCGCCGGTGACGCCGCAGCGCGGACGCTCGCCGTCGTCGGGCGCGTCGAGCTTCGCGTAGACGACATAGGTGTCGAGATCTTTCGGCTGATAGGGGTCGACGTAATAGCTGCCGCGCCAGCCGATGACCTGGGCGCGGAAACCCTGCGGGCTGACATCGAAGCGCAGCGTCGCCGTGGGGTCGTCGATGCCCTGGCCGAGGTAGGTGCGGATCTCCGGGAACTTGGCCGCAAGCGCGGCTTCCATGATCGGTGACTCGACGATACGGAAGCGCGCGTAGTCGCCCTCGGGAGTCGGCAGGCTGAGCTCCAGGCTGCTCTCCGCCGCTGCGGTCTGCGCTTCGAGCGGAGCCGCCTTCAGCAGATCGGCGAGGCGGGTGCGATCGAGCTGCTGGGTGCGGTAGCGCTGCGGCACCAGCCGACGCGGCTCCGCGCTGCGCGCGACCTGGGCTTCGTCGATCGCGGACCACAGGCCATCCGCCGAGGAGGCGGTCTGGGCAGCGGTGTGGCCCGTCGGCACGACAGCCATCACCAGCAGGACAAGGGCGCGCGAGGACGCCCGGAGCATCGCGTGAAGCATGGTGTTCTCCTACGGGACACGCGACCCCCGTCGCGCAAGCGGACAAGCATGCGCAGCGCCCCGCAGGACGGCAAGTGAAGCGCGGCCTGCCGCGCCAGCGCGCCGTCCGCCTCCGGCCCCGAATCCCCAATCGCCAATCCCGAAGGCCACTCCCTCCCGACAGAGCGCCGCCTAAACTCCACGATCCTCACGAGCACGACGGAGCACCAAGCCATGTCCCTGAAAGGCCAGACCCTGTTCATCACCGGCGCCTCGCGCGGCATCGGGCTTGCGATCGCCCTGCGCGCCGCGCGCGATGGCGCCAACGTGGTGATCGCGGCGAAGTCCTCGGTGCCGAATCCGAAGCTGCCGGGCACCATCCACAGCGCGGCGGAGGCGGTGATCGCGGCCGGCGGGCAGGCGCTGGCCATCAAGTGCGACATCCGCGAGGAAGACGAGGTGCAGGCCGCGGTGGCTGCTGCGGTCGAGCGCTTCGGCGGCATCGACATCCTGGTCAACAACGCCAGCGCGATCTGGCTGCGCGGCGCGCTGGAGACGCCGATGAAGCGCTATGACCTGATGCACGGCGTCAACGCGCGCGGCACCTTCCTGTGCAGCCAGGCCTGCCTGCCGCACCTGCTGAAGTCGGCCAACCCGCACATCCTGACGCTGGCGCCGCCGCCCAACCTGGACCCGCGCTGGTTCGCGCCGCACACCGCCTACACCATGGCCAAGTACGGCATGAGCCTGGCCACGATCGGGCTGGCCGCCGAGTTCGGCCCGCAAGGCGTGGCGGTGAACGCGCTGTGGCCGAAGACGGTGATCCTCACCGACGCGCTCAACATGATCCCCGGCGTCGACCACGACGGCTGCCGCAGGCCCGAGATCGTCGCCGACGCCGCGCACGCGGTGCTGTGCACGCCGGCCGCGCGGCTCAACGGGCAGTTCCTGATCGACGAGGACGTGCTGCGGGTGCATGGCGTCGAGGACTTCGAGCGCTACGCGGTGAAGCCGGGGCATCCGCTGATGCCCGATCTGTTCCTCTGAGCTGAGCCGCCGCCCCCGTGGTGGATTCATCGGCCGCGCGGGTCCATCCTGTCGCGGCCGGGGACGGGGACACCGCATGCCGAGGGCAGAGGCGCCAAGACGCGGAACATGCGGGCTGTGCCTTCGCTTGGGCAGCGCGCTGCTGTGCCTGCTCGGCATCGCGCCCTGCCACGCCGACTGGCGCTTCGTCGACGTCAGCGCGGACGCCGGCGCGCGGATCGAGCATGGCTTCCGCTTCGGCTTCAGCGGCGAGCCCGACATGATGGCCGGCGGCGCGACTGCGGCCGATCTCGATGGCGATGGCGACCCTGAGCTGGTGGTGGTGACCGGCGACCTCGGCCCGCCGCGCCTGCTGCGCAATCGCGGCGACGGCGTGTTCGATGACGTCACCGCCAGCAGCGGCGTGGTCGCCGCGGGCATCTACAACGGCGTGGTGGCCGCCGATGTCGACGGCGATGGCCGGCTCGATCTGTTGTTCGGCGGGCTCGGCGGGCAATCGCCGCGACTGTTCCGCAATCTGGGTGGCCTGCGCTTCGCCCTGCAGGACAGCGGGCTCGACGTCGGCGATGACAGCTGGTCGGCCGCACTGGCCGATGTCGATGGCGACGAGGTGCTGGACTTGGCGCTCGGCCGCTGGGCCCGCGGTGAAGGGCGCGGCGGGCATCTGTGGCGCGGGCTGGGCCAGGGTCGCTTCGCGCAAGCCGACGCGCAGCTCGGCATCGCCGGCGACCTGGCGCGCGAGGCCTACACCTTCACCCCCAACTTCGGCGACCTTGACGGCGACGGCGCGCCGGATCTGGTCTGGGCCGCCGATTTCGGCAGCAGCCGCGTGCTGCTGAACCGCGGCGGCCGCTTGGTCGACGCGACCACGCTGGCGATCGACGACGAGAACGGCATGGGCTCGGCCCTGGCCGATTACGACGGCGACGGCGATCTCGACTGGTTCGTCTCCAGCATCTGGGACCCCGATGGCCTGCCTTTCGGCCACTGGGGCGTCAGCGGCAACCGCCTCTACCGCAACCTCGGCGACGGCCGCTTCGAGGACGTGTCCGAGGCCGCCGGCGTGCGCCAGGGCTGGTGGGGCTGGGCCAGCTGTTTCGCCGATTTCGATCTCGATGGCGTTCTCGACCTGGCTCACGTCAACGGCATGTCGGCGGCACCAGCGAACGAGTTCCATGCCGACCCCAGCCGCCTGTTTATCGGCGACGGGCACGGCGGCTTCTCCGAGCAGTCGCAGGCGCGCGGCCTGGTCGACAGCGGCCAGGGCCGCGCCCTGGTCTGCTTCGATGCCGATGGCGACGGCGACATCGACCTGTTCATCCAGAACAACAGCGGCATGAGCCGGCTGCTGCGCAACGAGGCCACGCACTCGCGCAGCGGGTTGGCGGTGGCACTGCGCAACCGCGCGCCCAACACCTTCGCCATCGGCGCGCGCATCGAGCTGCGCGCGGGTGGGCGTCTGCAGGTGCGCGAGATCCAGGCGGGCAGCAACTACCTCTCGGGCAATCCACCGGAAGCGCACTTCGGGCTCGGCACGGCGACCCGCGTCGAGAGCCTGCAGGTGCGCTGGCCGGATGGCCTGGTCGAGCGCTTCGCCGTGCCGACGCCCAACCGCCGCGTCGAGCTGGTCCGCGGCCGCGGACTGAGCGGTGTCGCCCCACCACCGCGCAGCGTGCCCGGGCCTTCGCTGCCGCTGCTGCTCGTCACCGCGCTGCTTGTCTTGGGCAGCGCCGGCGCTCGCTTGCGGGGCCGCGCACGCCGGCCCAGCGACGCTCCACCCCACTGACCCACCCTGCCACTGCAAGGAGATCCGCCATGTGCCTGCGAACAACCGCTCTGTGTGTCGCCCTGGCCTTCGCCAGCTCACTGACGTCGGCCCCGACCGTCGCCGCGCCGCTGGATCTCCAGCTCGGCGTGCAGAGCTTCCGCATCGACGCGCCGCCCGGCTATGTGCGGGTCAAGCTGATCCTGGTCTCACCCTCGGGCGATGTGTACGAGCGGCACTACCTCGGCAGTGGCTCGCAGCGCTTCGACCTCGCCATCCCGATGGCCGCGCCCGGCGCCTGGCATTACAGCCTGGTTTTCCAGGGAGCCGCCGACACCCCGCGCGCATCGACCGGCAGCGATGACAGCGACGGCCGTCGCCAGGGCCCCGGCCAGGCCTGGCCGGTGCTGCAGGGCGCGCTGCGGGTCGGCGGCAGCGACGCGGCGGAGCCCACGGCCCGCGGCGGCGGCAAATCGGCGGCAGCGGGGGCTGCAGGCGCCGCGCCGAAGGACCAGGTCATCAATGACGATCTCATCGTCACCGGCGGCATCTGTGCCGGCCTTGACTGCATCAACGGCGAACCCTTCGAGTTCATCACCCTGAAGCTCAAGGAGAACAACACCCGGCTCCATTTCGAGGACACGTCCTCCGGCACCGGATTCGCGGGCGACGACTGGAGCTTGGAGGCCAATGACAACGCCAGCGGGGGCGCCAACAGGTTCTCCATCGTCAATCGCACGCAGGCCAAGACGCCCTTCACCGTGCTCGGCGGAGCGCCTGACCACGCGCTGTTCGTTGATGCCACCGGACGCATGGGTTTGCGCAACCCCACGCCCGTGCTCGACCTGCACCCGATCAACAGCAACACGCCGGGCCTGCGCCTCGACCAGAGCGGCACCGGGGGCTTCACGCCACAGGTCTGGGATGTCGCCGGCAACGAAGCGAATTTCTTCGTCCGCGACGTGACCAACGGCTCGCGCCTGCCCCTGCGGATCCGGCCGGGTGCGCCGACCTCGGCCATCGACATCGCCGCCAGCGGCAACGTCGGCATGGGTACCGGCAGCCCCGGCGCGAAGCTGGATATCGCAGGCAGCCACGCGTCGGAGACGCCGGTGCCGATGCTGCGCGTCACCAACAGCGCCCTGGCAGCCGGGCTGCAGGATCGCTTCGCGGTGGACAGCAACGGCAATGTCACCGCGCGCGGCACCATCTCGCAGCTGTCGAGCCGGGCCACCAAGGAGGACTTCGAAGCCCTGCCCGGCCCCCTGCTGCTGGCCAAGCTGGAAACCCTGCCGGTGCCCGCCTGGCGCTACCGCGACGCCGAAGCCGGCGAGCGCCACATCGGCCCGATGGCCGAGGACTTCCACGCCACCTTTGGCGTCGGCGCCGATCCGCGCTTCCTGTCGCCGGGCGACGTGGCCGGCGTGGCGCTGGCCTCGGTGAAGGCCCTGCAGGACGAGGTGAAGCAGCGCGATCAGCGGATCGCCGAACTCGAGGCCCGCCTGCAGCGGCTGGAAGCGCTGCTGGTCGAGCCGCGCTGAGGCCGCGCCGATGGACGCCTCCTACATCTCCCCATCGTCTTCGAGAGCCTTGCGCGTGCTCGCGCTGGCGGCGCTGCTGCTGGGCGTGGGCCACGGCGAGGCCCGCGCCGACATCTATGCGCTGGGCCATGAGGCCGCGACCGCGGCCACGGTGCTGCGCAGCACTGAAACCGGCGAGGACACCGGCTATCGGATCGCCAACTGCTGCGCGATCGCCAACGGCAGCGCCACCTTCGACACCCTGGGCAACCGCGCCTTCTTCATCGCCCAGGCCGCCGGCGGCGCCGAACTGGTGAGCTTCAATTACCTGAGCGGCGCGCAGTCGCGGCTGCCGCTCAGCGCGCCCTATCGGATCACCCACCTGGAGTACGACCCGGGCTCGGGTCAGCTGCTGGCACTGGCCCGCGATCCGGCGGACGAGCGCGTGGTGATGTTGAGCCTCGATCCGCTCAGCGGCCAGCTCAGCCTGCGGGCCCGCCTGGCGGAGCCCTGCTGTGAGCTCAAGACCGGCGTGTCGGTGCTGCTGCCGGGCAGCCCGACGCGGCTGCTGGCGGTGGGCCGCAGCGGCGGCGAGGAGTCACTGCTCAGCTTCGACTTCAGCGCCGCTACCAGCCCGACCGTGGTCGCGCTGCCCGCCAATCTGCGGGTGGCTGAGCTCGCCGTGCATCCCGCCAGCGCGCAACTGTTCGGGGTGGGCTTCAACGAGAGCACGGGACTGACCCATGCGATCGCCTTCGGCGCCCCGCCGGGCTTTGCGCCCACCCTGATCGGCGCCGGCAGCAGCGACTGCTGCTTCGTGCTGGCCGGCAGCGCCGCCATCGACCGCCTGGGCAACAGCCTCGCGGTGCTGGGCCAGGCCAGCGGCGGCGCGCCGCGGCTGCAGCGCTTCAGCCTGTTCGACGGCAGCCGCAGCCAGGGCATCGAGCTGCAGGCGCACGCGCTGCTGGAGGACTTCGGCGTGCGCTTCGGTGGGCTGTTCGCGGATGGCTTCGAGTAAGGCCGCACGGACTGAGAGGCCTTGGCCTGTTGCAGCGGGGGCGCAGGGATGCGCCCAACCTCGCCAGCTTCTACGATGGCCAACTCCCTACTCCCGATTCACGGCTCCGAATGAAATACCTGCACGCCATGGTCCGCGTCCGCGATCTGGACGCCTCGCTGAAGTTCTGGTGCGACGGTCTCGGCCTCGTCGAAACGCGGCGCCGCGACTATCCGCAGGGCCGCTTCACCCTGGTCTACCTCGCCGCGCCGGAGAACCCCGAGGCCGAGGTCGAGCTGACCTGGAACTACGACGACGAGGATTACGGGAGCGCGCGCAACTTCGGCCATCTCGCCTTCGCCGTCGACGACATCTACGCGACCTGCGCGCACCTGCAGGCACAGGGCATCACCATCAACCGTCCGCCGCGCGACGGTCGCATGGCCTTCGTGCGCAGCCCCGACCTGATCTCGGTGGAACTGCTGCAGAAGGGCGAGGCGTTGGCGCCGGCCGAGCCCTGGGCCTCGATGCCCAACGTCGGCAGCTGGTAGCCGGCGCCGCAAACAGAAAGGGCAGGCCGCTGGGCCTGCCCTCTCCGCGAGTGTTGCCGGCCTGCGCCTGCGGAGGCTCAATCCGCCTGCGGTGCGCTGCCGTCGGCCAGCAGCGGCACGCCCATCGAACTGCGGCGTTCGATCGCTTCGCTGCCCACGCCGATCGCCGCGCGCGCGCGCGCGCTGAGCGTTGACGGCGCCTGCCCGCGCTGGGCGGCCAAGGCGTTCTGCAGGGCCTGGCGGGCGCGCAGCTCCTCGCCCTGGGCCACGAAGGCCAGCGCCAGTTCCTCCCAGGCCACGGCCGCGTGCGGGCCCTGGCTGGCGCGCAGCAGATGCGCCTCGGCCTTGCCCCACAGGCTGTCGATGCGGCACAGGCGACCCAGGGCCAGCTGCAGGGCCTGGCTGTCGGGATGTTCTTCCAGCCAGGCCTCGGCGCGGCGGATGCGCTCGCGCTGGTCGCCGCGGCCCGCGCGGCCGTAGTCGGCCACCAGCGGCTCGTCCCACTGCTTGCGCAGGGCCTGCTCGATGGCGTCGTCGGCGAGTTCGGGCGCATCCAGCGCGCGCGCGCGGTCGGCGAAGGCGGCGACGAGACGCGGCTCGATGCGCGCGCCGCGCGGCAGCTCGGCCATGCGCTGGCGCAGCAGTTCGAGGTCGGGGCTGCGGCGCAGGGCCGCGGCCAGGGTTTCGGCTTCCAGCTCGGCCGGCATGGCGGCGGCGCTGGCCTTCAGCGCGCGCAGGTCCTGCAGGGCGGCGCTGGCCTCGCCTTCGGCCAGCGCGGCACGGATGCGCTCGATGCGCACGGCCGGTGCAGGCGGTTCCGCCGCTGCACGCAGCAGCACCAGCGCTGCGGCCGCATCGCCGCGCGCGAGCAGGGAACGCGCCCGCGCCAGCCGCGCCGATTCGGCATCGGCTTCATCGAGTGCGGACAGCGCGCGCAGTTCGGCCGCGTCGTCCGCCAACACACGCGCGCTCTCGGCCGCCGCCACCAGCGCCGGCACCCGGAAACGGGCGCGGCGCGCGGCGCGGTTGAACAGCTTGAGCGCGGTGGCGTGCTCGCCGCGCTGGGCGGCCAGCATGCCGTCCGCCAGTCGGCGGCGAGCGGTGCGCTCGCCGTGCCGGCGCCAGGCGCGCAGCGGCCACAGCAGCAGGCCAAGGGCGATACGCAGCAGCAGCCAGGCGGCTGCGACCAGGGCCAGCGCGGTGACCGCGGTGGATTCAATCGCAAAGCCCCGCCACTCGAGCAGCAGGTAGCCGGGGTCTTCGGCCAGCAAGCCGAACAGCAGGGCGCCCAGCGCAGCCAGGCCGAGGCCCCACAGCAGCAGGCGGTAGCTCTTCATGCGCGCGACCCGGGCTCGCCTTCGGCTTCGCGCTCCAGCTCCAGCGCGGGCTCGACGGCATCGACGGGGGCGGCGGCCTCATCGCTCGCTGGCGCGACCGGCGCCGGGGCGTCGGGCAGGCGCTGGCGGCTGCCGCGCAGGGCGCGCAGCTCGGCCAGGCTGGCGCCGAGCGTCGGCAGCGGCGCGGCAAGATCGGCCGGCTGCAGCGCAGCCAGCGCTTCGCCGAGCGCGCGCACGCGCGCATCGGCCGGATCGAACAGGCGGGCGAACGCCGCCTGCACCCGCGTCAGCGCCGCCGCCAGCGCGTCGGCATCGCGCGCCTCGGCGGCCAGCAGAGCGACCCGCAGGTCAAGCTGCAGGGCTTCCAGCGCGGCTTCGCGGGCGCTGCCGCTCAGCACGGCCGCGGCCTCATCGGTGCGTCGCACGGTAACCAGCCCGGACAGTGCCTGCTGCAGCCGGCCCATGCCGGCCGAGCCATCCACGCGGGATTCCTGCAGCGCCGCGCGCGGCAGGCCGGGCACGGCGGTCAGCGCCTCCGCCAGCACCCTGCGCAGACCCGGCAGCGGATCGGCCGGCAGCGCATCGAGCTGGGCCAGCTCGGCGCGCAGCGGCAGGGCCAAGCCCGCGTAGAGCGGATCCTCGAGGGCATCCAGCGCGGACAGGGCCAGCTGCAGGGCGGTGCGCGCACCGGCACGGTCGCGCGCCAGCAGCAGGCGCTGATCGGCCAGCACCAGCAGGCCTTCGATCTCGTTGAGCTTGAGCGCGGTCTCACCGCGCAGGCGCTGGTCGGAGAGGCGCGCCACGGCGTCCTCGATGGTCGCCGCGCGCTCGCCCATGCCCAGCAGCTCCTGGCGAATCACCCGCTGGTTGCTGGCCAGCTCGGCGGTGCGCTCGTCAAGGCTGCGGCGAGCACTGTCGTACTGGGCGAGCTGGCGATCCAGCGCCGACAGCCGCGCGTTGAGCGCCTCCGCCTCCAGCCGCCAGGCCTCGGCATCGACCGCCGCACCGCGCGCGCGCTGCAGCTCGTAGTGGACATAGCCCGCGCCGCCGCCAGCAGCGGCCAGCAGGACCAGGGCGAACCAGAGGACGCCGCGTCCGCGCGTGGTCGGGGCGGGCGAGGCATCGGGACGAGTCGGCGTGTCGCTCACGCAGGTCTCCGGGGAAACGGAACAGGGGCGCCATGCCGCAGCGGGCTGGCGCACGCTCGCCAGTGTAGCGGCAGGGCCCGCCGATTCGCGCCGCCTCCGCGGTGTCGGGCCGGCGTGGCATGGCGGATGTACGCGGCGCGACGGCCACGGCGCGGCCGCGGGCCCGGGCCATAAAAAACCCGGGCCCGCATCAAGCGGGCCCGGGTCGGATCGGCGGCAAACGAAGCGGGGCTTCGCTTACTTGATCTTGCCTTCCTTGTACATCACGTGCTTGCGGACCACGGGATCGTACTTCTTGATTTCCATCTTCGACGGCATGTTCTTCTTGTTCTTGTCGGTCGTGTAGAAGTGACCGGTGCCGGCGGAGGAGATCAGGCGGATCTTGTCGCGCTTGGATGCCATGACTTATCGCTCCTTAGATCTTTTCGCCGCGGGCGCGCAGCTCGGCGATCACGGCTTCGATGCCGTTCTTGTCGATGGTGCGCAGGGCGTGGGTGGAAACGCGCAGCTTGACCCAGCGCTTCTCGCTGGGGACCCAGAACCGGCGCTCGTGCAGGTTCGGCAGCCAGCGGCGGCGGGTCTTGTTGTTGGCGTGCGAAACATTGTTGCCGCTCTGGACGGCCTTTCCGGACACTTGGCAAACGCGTGCCATGGCGCACCTCGATGGTAGCTGTGGAGCCGCCCTTGGCCAGGGCGACAGCGGCCCCGCGCGGCGCTCCCATCAGGGAACGCCGGCGCACAGTCGGGAGACAACGGCGCTGGCCAGACGGTGCGTTCGCGGGCGACTGCGCAAGCCCTGGAACACCGGCCGACGGATCGGCTGGACACAGCGAGCCGCGCATTATGCCCGTGCTTGACAGTGGCGGCAAGTTGGGGTGCGGCCGGTCGTGGCATCCTTGGCGGCCATGAGCCCACTGCCCGACTTCCAGGCCGGCGACGTGCACCTGCTGTGGTGGCCGGCACCGGAGCCGCGACCCGGCGGCCGCCGCGATTGGCTCGACGCGCGCCTGCGCGAAGGGCTCGCGCCCTATGCCGGGCGGCCTGTAGCGGCGCTGCGCTTTGGACGCGAGCCGCGCGGACGGCCCTTCCTGCTCGAATCCGCCCTGCCCGCGCTGCAGTTCAGCCTCAGCGACACCGTCGGCGGCTGCCTGCTGGCGGTGGCGAACGGGCTGCGCATCGGCGTCGACCTGGAGCGGGCGGACCGGCGCATGCCGGCGCTGCGGCTGGCGCGCCGCTATTTCGCGGCGAGCGAGTTCGAGGCCCTTTCAGCCCTGCCGGAGCAGCTTCGCGAGCGCGCGTTCGTGCACACATGGACGGCCAAGGAGGCCGCCTGCAAGGCGACCGGCAGCGGCCTGCGCGATCGCCTCGATGCCTGGGTGTTCGGCATCGACCCCGCCGGCATCGAGCCCCGGCTGCTGGCGGCACCGACCGAAGCCGGCGATGCCGCCGCGTGGTGCTTCCTGCGAGTGCAGCCGGCACCGGGCTACACCGCAGTGCTGGCCAGCCCTTCGAGACCCGGGCGGGTGCGCTGCGCCGCGCGCGACTGAGCCGGGCGCGCGGCGCGCGCGCCTCAGCGCGGGAAGCCCAGCGCCTCGGCGACGGGCGCGAGCAGGTCGAAGGCCTCGCCCAGCGCACCGCTGGCGTAGCGGCGCCAGCGCCCGGGCGCCAGCTCGAAGACCTCACCGCCGACGCTGCGCGCGCTGGCGTAGTCGCCGGGCTCACCCTCGAGGCCCAGGAAAGCCGCCGCCTCGCGCAGGGCCGCCTGCGGGTCCGCCGCCAGGGCATCCGCGGTCAGCAGGTGCACCCGCGCGGGTTCGGCAGCCCTCCGCAGGCGCAGCTGTTCCAGCGACTCGGCCAGCCACGCCGCCATGCGCTGCGGGCTCTGCACCGCATAGTTCTGCAGCGAGCCGAACGCGATCCAGTTGAGCAG